>OBJZ01000071.1_pt1 | contig 96057 bp, 87 predicted proteins | sample 1481641 | NCBI WGS metagenome assembly OBJZ01 (sample SAMN02364493, study PRJEB22542) | human gut metagenome | isolation source: fecal sample | host: premature infant | place: USA: Chicago, IL | collected 2012-01
GTTCCCGAGAACGGACACACTCAAATGACATTCATTCTATCCTCTCAAGCCATGTGGAGACTATAGCGTTGATACAAAAGATGTAAACTTAGAAATCCTGCATTTCAAGCAGTTTTATAAGCATTTTGTCTTTGATAAAGATGAAGAAGGATACGTCAAAAAGACTCAAAAAAACTACATGGACGTAAGAGTAGTTTTACAACTGGTATGAGGAGACACAAAGAAAAATATAATAAGATAAAACCCGTTTTATACTTTCTACAAGAGTAGCTTAAATAAGGCTGCTCTTTTTTTCTAAAAAGTTGGTACATATAAATTTTAAATATTACTAATAATACAAAATCTGATCTCCGAAAAGCAAAAGTCCAGACTTCCGAAAATCGGAATTCAAGAACTTCTAATAACAGATTTCTAGAAATCCAAAAATCGGCGAGTAACTATAAAAATATTAGTAATATTGAGTTAAGAAAGAATAACTTTAGAAAAAAATCAAAGATGAATATATTTGTTCAACATATAACTTAGCAAAAGGGAATTTTGAAGAAAAATGTTCATCACACTATATCAGGAACGAAGTTCTTAATAAATTAGTTTTAGAGACTATCAAAGAAGTAAGCGAGTATGTAAAGTTGAATGAAGAAGAATTTATAAAAAAAGTGTACTCAACCACAAAAGAGCAAATGGAATTAGAAAAATCCATTGAACATTCAAAAAGTATATTAAAAAACTTTGAGGAAGATAGTATTAGAGCAGATAAGTTTATATCACTTGTAAAGAAATATACTGTTTTTAGCGAACTTAGAACTCCAAGGATAAATGAATTTGTAGATAAGATACTGGTTCACGATGGTAAATGGGATAACTATGAAAGAACACAGGAAGTTGAAATATACCTGAACTTTATTGGCAAGTTTGAATTGCCACAAGAAGAACCTAAAGAACTTACGTAAGAGGAACTTGATGAACTAGAGAAGCTAAGGAAAAAGAGAGAAGAAGCGAGAGTATAATTACGATATTTAAAAAAGAAAAAAGCTAGTATGGAAAAAATCAAATTATGACTTTGTGGTCGGCGTAGTTTTAAAACTGCACCGACTATTTTATTTCATACAAATAAATATGTAAATCAGTAAATTTTCTAAAAAATATCTTACAACTATTGTTAGATAACACTAACTGATGTATAATCAATAATATCATTATTGATAATTTGATTATTGATTATACTATTAAAATAAAGTTTTGTAAGAATGGAGGAATGGACATGGCAAATAGAAACCATGAACTTGATAAACCAATCATTGAAGCTGCTAAAATAGAGTTTTTGCAAAATGGATTTCAGGCTGCTTCAATAGGCAATATTGCCAAAAGAGCGGGAGTTACAACGGGAGCAATCTATACAAGGTATAAAGGGAAAGATGAACTTTTTTATAGTTTGATAAAAGAATTTTTAGAAGCTATAAGTGTGAAAAGAAAAGAGAACGAATACTCGTATAGGGAATATTGCGTAGATAAAAACTTTGATCATTTTTTGCGTAGCATTCAGAAAGAAACCAAAGGATATGTAGATGTGTTATTTAAATATTACGAGGAGTGCAAACTAATACTTTGCTCAAGTAAAGGCAGTTCTGTAGAAGCAATATTTCGTGAAATGATGAATAAAAAAATTTCCATAACAAAACAATTTATAAGGGAAAATATAGACCCGAATATAAGTGAGATGAAATTAGATTTGGTAGAGCTTTTAATGAATCAACAATTTAGTGCTTTTAAATTAGTGATTGAAAAAGGATATAGCAAAGAGGAGACAATCGAGTACACAAAAATGCTCGGCGAATTTATTGGGGCGGGTTGGGAAAAGATATTTTATGAAATTATAAATAGGTATTGAATTTATGTACGATAAAGGCAAGAAGGACGAAAATATTTTAGATTTTAAAATAGATTTTTCCTATGAAGGCAAAAAGGAAAAGTCGTTAGATGATGTAATTGGCAGCATATCAAAAGGAGATTGCATAGTTCTTTGTGGCGAAAGTGGATGTGGAAAATCAACATTACTTAGGTGCTTAAACCATTTAATACCGGAGTTCTATGATGGGATATTTAATGGCTATATCTTGGTAAATAGCAACAATATAGAAAACAAGAACATTGGAGAAGTTGGAGAATTGATTTCCTCCGTTTTTCAAGATCCAAGGAGTCAATTTTTTACAATGGAAAGCGATACGGAAGTATCTTTTGGACTTGAAAATAAAGGGTTAAGCCATGAAATAATAAAAAGAAGAACAGAAGAAGCTTTTTCAAAATTTGGCTTGGAGTATTTGAAAAACAGGGAAGTATTCAAACTTTCAAGCGGAGAGCGTCAACTAATAGCGATTATGTCTGCTTGGGCAATGGATACGGATATTATTTTACTTGACGAGCCAACTGCAAACTTAGATTATTTAGCCATAGAAAAACTGAAAAATATCTTATTGCTTCTAAAAGAAGATGGAAAAACTCTAATAATCAGTGAACATAGGCTTTACTATTTGAAAGAGTTGGCTGATGAATATTGGCTGATAAAAAATGGAAGCTTTTATGAAAAGTATGATAAGGACGATTTTAAGATATTTTCTAAGGATGAATTAAATAATTTGTGTTTACGAGTTACGGATTTGAAGCAGATTGAGGTTCAGAAGAAGTGTTCTAATGTTGTCAATGATAAATTAGAGGTGAAAAATATATCCTTTGGATATAAAAAACAACATATTTTAAATGATTTGTCGTTTACAGCTTATTTGGGAGAAGTGACTTGCTTGATTGGCAAAAATGGTTCAGGTAAAACCACCTTAGGAAAATGTATATGTGGACTATTGAAACCACAAAAGGGAAGAGTTTTTCTAAAGGGAAAAGAAATGAGCCATGGGCAGCTATCGCAGGATAGCCTCTTTATTATGCAAGAAGCTGAATTTCAATTTTTTACAAATTCTGTATTATCTGAACTGAAGTACGGTGTAAATCGAAACAAATATGATGAGATAGAAGCTCTACTTAAAAAGTTTGATATGTGGAAATATCGTGATAGACATCCATTTTCTCTTTCAGGTGGGCAAATGCAAAAATTAACATTAATGATGGCGTATCTTTCGGATAAAAGTGTGGTTATTTTAGATGAACCAACCTCAGGAATGGACAAAAGAAGTTTAGATACTGTAGTGGGATTGATAAACGATATGAAAAAGAAAAAAATCGTGATAACAATTAGCCATGACTTAGAATTTATTTCATCAGTTGCGGATAAATGTTTGGAACTTGATGATGGAACGATACAAAGGATTTGGGAAGTAAAAGAGAATAGAGATATTGAAAGCATTAAAAGTATATTTGAAAAAAATTTAGAACATCAACCCCCGGCAAAAAGAGAAAAAAATCTTTTAGATCCGAGAACAAATATTTTGTTTTGGCTTCTTTGTATGGTTGCAGTAGGAATCGACAATAAAAGTTTGATTTTTGAATGCAATTTATTAGCTCTCGTTTTTTCTCTTGCAAATAGAAGATACAAGACTTTAGGAATTACTTCTGTCATTATAGGGCTTATTTACGGTCTTGAAATCATATATCCGAATGAAATTACAATATTTACGGCAAATTTGTTTCCTAGATTTATTTTAATATTTCTACTATTTCCTATTATTCTTGGAGGTAGAGGGACAACAAATATGCTTGCGGGACTTAGAAAAATAAGAATACCTGAGAAGTTATTATTGATTCTTGCAGTTTCTTTCAGGTTTTTCCCGGTGCTAAGGAATGATTTTAAATTACTTACACAAGTGCTTAGGAATAGAGGCAGTTGCAAGCATAAAAATATAATAAAAGAAAAAATAGATTATCTTGAGGCTCTGATTGTATCACTCATTTTTCGAGTTATAAGAATAGGCGAAACTTTATCAGCTTCAGCAGAAACAAGAGGAATTGCTTTAAATCATAAAAAATCATCTTATGTTACTTTACAGTTCAATTTATGCGATTACATATTGATGATTGGAATGATAGTAATTTTGATGATAAATATTTTATAAAAATAGGAGGACTTAATCATGAACAAAAACAAATTGAAAGCGAAAGATATCATTACAGTTACTTTATTATCATTGTGTAACATTTTGATATTTTCGATAGGAACATTCATGTATGCAACACCAATTACCATACTTTTAACACCGGTGCTTTACTCATTATTACAGGGTATTGTTTTCTATGTTATCGGAGTGAAAGTGAAAAAAAGAGGAGCGTTTTTTATATATTCCCTTATTCAAGGAGTGATAGCATTCTATCCACCATATATTTTGATGTTTGTAATTTCAGGATTGATAGCAGAGTTCTTATTATATAAAAAAGGTTATGGTAATTTAAAAGTTATTGGAATCAGCTATGTTATTCAGCAAACTTTGGCTTCAATTGGAAGTGTAATTTATCCATATACAATAGCATTGAATAAAACTATAGGAGCCATGAAAGAAAAGGAGTTAGCTTCAAATATTACAGCGGCAGGCAAAATGATTTCTTCTTGGGGAACGCTGATTTTACTTGCCTTAGTTATAGTTTCAGCAATCGCAGGAGCTTATATAGGTAGTAAGGTCGTAAGGAAACATATTTTAGAAAAAGAAGCTAATTCATAGGGTGAAGTCATGAAAAAAGAGAAAGAACCAAACTTTTTTAAAGAAATGGATTTGTTTATAAAGCCATACAAAAAAAGATATATTTTATCTGTTATGCTAAGTATGCTTTCTGTTCTATGTGAACTGTTATCCTATGCTTTTGTTGGAATTTTAGCGGGATATATCTTCAAAGGATTTCATGGAAACAACATGATATATGTCTTGATTTTCACTATAATCTGCAAAATATCAGGGGTGCTGCTTTCAAATATTTCAACACTTATATCTCATAAAGCAGCATACTTAACGCTAAAGGACTTAAGATATGCAATTTGTGATATATTTGTTAGATTGCCGATGGGATATTTTGATATGAATCCTAGTGGAACATTAAAAACTATATTGGTAGACAGGGTGGAAGATATAGAAAAAACATTAGCACATCTACTTCCTGAGATGACTGCAAATTTATTGATACCTATTGCTATGATTGTTTGGATGCTTGCAGTTAATATTAAGCTTACCGGGATTATATTTCTTTGGGTTATATTTGGACTATCAATCGGAATGCTTATGATGATTGGATATAAGAAAAAATATGAGGGACAAGTACAGGCACAAAAGAATATGAATCAAGCGGTTATAGAGTATGTCAAGGGGATTGAGGTAATTAAAACTTTCAATATGGAAGATAGTTCATATGCTAAATATAAAAATGCAGTCATACGCCATGCGGAGTATGCTATAAACTGGATGAAAAGCTCACAGATTTATGCGTCTCTTTCATATAGCATAGCCCCTGTATCTATATTTCCAACAATTGTTGTGGGATTGATATTTTTTAATAATGGGTTTCTTACTGAGCAAAGTTTATTTTTGTTTATGATGATTTCTCTTGGAATATTTAAACCGATTGTTAAAGCATCCAGTTATGTTGACCAATTGGCACAGATGGGAACTGTTACTAAGGAAATAAAAGGAATCTTAGATTATCCGGAACTTAAGAGAAGTGAGAATTCTAATTTAAAAGAAAAAATGACATACGACATAGCGTTTGAAAATTTACAATTTTCTTATGATGGTACAAAAAATGATGTTGATGATGTGAATTTAACCATTAAAGAAAAAACTATGACTGCAATTATTGGTACTTCAGGTTCAGGAAAATCAACTCTAATGAAACTTTTAGCCGGATTTTGGGATTTTGAGAAAGGAAAAATAAAAATAGGTGGTATAGAGGTAAAAGACCTTTCAATGAATGACCTGAATACTCTTATCTCCTATGTGGATCAAAATACATTTTTATTTGATGATACTATTTTGGAAAATATTAGAATAGGTAAAAAAGATGCAACGAATTATGAGGTGATAGAAGCGGCTAAAAGAGCCGGTTGCCATGATTTTATTGTAACTTTGCCTGATGGATATGACACCATCGCTGGGGATAGGTTATCCGGTGGAGAAAAGCAAAGAATAGCTATTGCCAGAGCAATTCTAAAAAATGCTCCAATTATCATATTAGATGAAGCAACTGCAAGTACAGATATTGAAAATGAAGAAAAAATTCAAGGAGCGTTACTGGAATTTACCAAAGGAAAAACACTAATTGTTATTACACATAAAATTAAAACTGTCATAAATGCAGATAAGATCATATATATGGAAAATGGGAAAATCATTTGCGATGGAAAACATGAAGAACTTATTAAGTCGTGTTCTGCGTATAAGCATTTATATGAAATAGCAAATTGATTGGAGGTGAGAATATGTTTGAAGCTATAAAAAGTGTATGGAACTTTAGTAAGAAAAGGCAAGGCAGTTTAGTCAAAATTTTAATTCTATCATTTATAGAAGGCATATTCGTTATGCTGAAAATGATAGCAATAATTTTAGCGGTAAACGCCCTGTTTAATAGCAATTTAATGGACAATTATATTTATAAGGTAATGATACTCGGAATTGTATGTATCATCGGCGTATTTGGTTTTGGTTATTTCACACAACTGGGTTCTGTATCCGTTGGATTTGAGATGGCGAAAGATAAAAGGTTATATTTTGGATCATTATTTAAAAAACTCTATTTAGGGTTCTTTAGCAAAAATCCAGTAGGAAATATAAACTCAACACTGACTACATCTATTTCAACTGTAGAACAAGTTGCACCAATCATTTTAATTCATGTGATAGGTGGAATTTTATCTGCTATATCAATAGTTTTAGGATTTGCTTACTATGAATGGCAAGTTTCCGTTGTAATATTTGCAGGCATATTAACATATTTGTTTGTAGTTAATTATCAAATGAAAATTTCAAGAAGCGAAGCTCCCAAAAGACAATTAGCACAAACAAAATTAACGGAAAGTGCTATTGAATTTATACAGGGAATAAGCGTAATTAAGGCTTTTGGTATGGGAGAAAAAGATGAAAGAGTAAAAAAAGATATAGATGGTAGTTGTGTTAATAATATAAATTTATCCGAAAAATCTATTCCCTCAAGCATAGGTGCCGGTCTTACGATACAGCTGTTTGAAATTATGATTATTAGCTATGCGTTTTTTATGTGGAATAGTGGAGAAATTTCACCTCAAAAAGCCATCAATTTATTGATTATGAGCTTTGTAATATTCCAGTCTGTAAGTCAAGCGGGTTCTATTCTTTCTATGATTGGGCTTTTAGATAGTTCACTAAAGGATATAAGCAGTATGGAAAATGCTGAAGAAATAAAGGTATTATCACCTATTCAAAATATAAAATCCAATGAAATAGAATTTAAAAATGTGAGTTTTTCTTACGGAAAAGGAGAAGTTTTAAAGGGAATATCAGTAGCTCTTAAACCGAACACACTTACAGCGATTATCGGACCTTCAGGTTCAGGAAAAACAACGTTTTGCAAGCTTATACCGAGATTTTATGATGTAAGCGAAGGAGAAATTCTGATTGGTGGAGCAAAAATAACAAATATCTCCACCGAAGAATTGATGAAAAATATAAGTATGGTATTTCAAAATGTGTATTTGTTTGAAGATACAATTATGAATAATATTCGTTTGGCAAAGCCAAATGCCAGTGATGAGGATGTTATATCTGCTGCAAAAAAAGCGAGGTGTCATGACTTTATAAAAAGCTTGCAAAAAGGATACGAAACTAAAATTGGCGAAGCGGGTAGCACTTTATCCGGTGGAGAGAAACAAAGAATAGCGATAGCTAGAGCAATACTCAAAGATGCTCCCATTGTGATTTTAGATGAATTTACCAGTGCTTTAGATGTAGATAATGAACGCCATATTTTGCAAGCCATCGATAATTTAGTACAGAATAAAACAGTTATTATGATTGCACACAGGTTAGAAACTGTTAGGAAAGCAGATAACATCATAGTTTTAGATAAAGGGAAAATAGCACAAGAAGGAACGCATAATGAGCTTATAACTCAAGATGGGATATATAAATCATTCATTTCAATAAGAGAGCGAGCAAATAAATGGAGTTTTAAGTAAATACATCCATTTTGATGTTTGACTAAATAAATGAGTATTTAATGAGAAATGACGATGTTTTTTGATAATAAAAGTTTTTGAAAGTAACTTTTCACACAAAAATTAAATAATTCAATAACAATAAGAGTTAATTTGATTGTTATTTTCGGAGGACTTTTTACGCCAAAGTGTAGAAGTCCTCCTTTTTTATTCTCAAAAAGCAAAACATGGAAAAAGAAAAGAAGGATAACACAATGACTAATAAAGAATATTACCTTTATGTAAAACGCAAAGCCGTACCTGTAAGCGAAGAAGTCTACAAAGCCTACTGGAAGATAACAGAACATGAAAAGTATTTCCAAAGAAAGTAGTGGAAGCACAATGACATATCATTTTCAGCACTGGATCATGACGGACATTTTGTAGACAACATCATAGATGAAAAAAAGTCTTAGAAAAAATTGTAGAAGTAAAACCAAGCAAAAAAGATATGACCAGAGAAATCTAAGGGAGTAACGAAAAGTTACACCCTTAAATAACCATAATAACAAGACTTCCGAAAAGCAGAAGTCCAGAATTCCGAAAATCGGAAATCAAGAATTTCGATTATCGAAAATCAGGGAAATATCAATGTAGAAGTGATACAAAATTGAATAAATATAAAATTTATGATAAAATTACACTGATGATAGTTATCAATAGGAGATAGAAATGTTAAAAAAATTTTTTGAAAATGTAAAAAATCCTAAAAATAATTTCGGTGGTCGCTTCATGGTAAAAGGAATGAACATTGGTCACGAAAAATTGGCGAAATGGGGCAGATCCTTTCTGCATATTAAAACCTCGGATGTAGTATTAGATCTAGGATGTGGTGGTGGACGTAATGTTCAATACTTCCTAACAAAGGCTAAAAAAGTATATGGAATGGACTATTCAAAAACAAGTGTAGATATTGCAAGTTCAGTAAATAGCGAAGCTATAAGAGATGGCAGGTGTAAAATTATTGAAGCAGACGTGGCTAAGTTACCTTTTGAAGATGAATCCATAAATATAGTAACTGCCTTTGAAACAATTTATTTTTGGAAGAATATAGAAGTATCTTTTAGGGAAATCCATCGTGTTCTAGTAAAAGACGGTCAGTTTCTAATATGCAACGAAGGAGCATATAGAGAGCATAAAAACATAAAAAAATGGGCGGATATGCTAGATTTTGAAGTTTATTCTCCCGAACATCTTACAGAAACATTGAATAAGATAGGATTTAAATGCGAACATCATCTAGACGAGAAAGAGCATGTAGTATTGTTAGCTAGAAAATTATAAAAGAATTTGCGAATAATGAAAAATAAATCATAAGGAGAAGTAGAGAAAAAATCTACTTCTTTTTTTATTGCAAGGAGGATTAGAATGGCAACTAACAAAAGATATTATTGGATAAAATTAAAAGAAGACTATTACACAGACCAAATAAGTATAAAGGAATACTATGACCCGTTTACAGGAGAGGAAGTCAAATAAAAACAAATAAAAAAACTGCTTAAGCAGTAGTTGGGAAAGCGTTGCATGTGACAGAATACTCGACAGCCCCAATAGAGGCGCGCTGTGCAAACTACCAACTAAGCTGATAGTTTTGATTGGTGTATAGACATTGACTTAGGTGTTATAATATAGCTAATAAGGATAATTTTGTACATCCTATTGAAAGGTTAATTCTATGATAACGAATAATATTGAAGTGGATGTAAAAGTGAAATGCATAGAAGCAGGAAAGACTCAGGTGCAGATTGCAGAGGAGATTGGCACTACTAGTCAGTATGTTAACTGGATCATCAAAAAAAAGATGGAGTTGTAAATAAAACCTTTGTACAGATGATTGAAGCCTTGGGCTACGATATAGAGATTACATATATAAGGAGAAAAAATAACGGTGAATAAAGTGAATGAAATTAATAATATAGAGGTTAAATTATTATCTAATCAAGAAGTACCTCCTACAGAGGTTAATGAATTTGAAAGCATTATCTTTGACCTTGATTCTCAAATCAATATCCTCTCTAGCAAAGCAGATAAATGGGACTGTCTAGTTGCACTTGGATCAGGTGTTGCTTGTGCAATGATGGATATTCTTTGGACTAAAGATTTTTCCCTTATTGAAGGGAGAGATTTGGCTAATGATAAGGTCGAAAATTTGGTAAGGAAAACAGCTCAAATGATGGGCTGTGATTCTGATGACCTGAAAAAATGTGTAAAGTTTTTAGAAGATAAGTTTCCTATTCCTTCGGATGGGAACACACCAGATTTTGGTGGAGGATTACAACATCATCTTAGGGATTTTGCACATCATCCCACTATTATTGGTTTAATTTTTTCTTTATTGACTCAATTTACATATAAGTCTTATGGAACAGATGTTGCTGGAAATTTTATGATTGTCGATGTTCCAGAGAAAAGCAGAATTTATATAGGAGAAGATACAAGTTCAAAAATAATAAATGGGACTATTGTTTGGTTTTTTCATTTAATTAGTGATATAGCTGGTTCGAGTAGCACTGCAGGCCTAAGTGGTGGTACTGGAATTCCAGGACCAATTTTGTCAATCGCCAAAGAGATGTCTTGTCTCCCTATATTTAAAAATATTCATAAAAATGACACATCTCTGTCTGTACTTCTATCAAAAATGTTTAACGGAACTCTTTTTGCTAAACACGATGAGAACGGACAGATTATTAGAGATAGTATTGTAAAATTAGATTTTAGGGGTGAAATTGGCTTTGCTGTGGAGATTGAAAAACAAGCCATCCCGGTTGTTGCAAATGAATGTATAGTTAGAACTTTTTATATGATTAGGCAACTTGCAAGGCAGATTAAAGAAATTAAAATAACAAGAATTGAAGACTTTAAAAAAATAAATATAAAAGAAATACTTCCGTTTAATTCTCCGACACTTACAAGGATGCTTACCATAGCAACTGGCGTTTTCACGGCTCTTGATGTGTCCGAAGCAGTGGTTACTAAAAAATACTGGGTATCAATTAATTATGTGGAAGTAGGAAGATTTACCTTAGCGTTAGGCGATGAAATGGTTTGGGCTTTAAAGCGCAGAGATATACGCCTACTAAAGGATATGTATGAAACTATTTATAGGAATACATATACGAACACAGATCAAAGGATATATCAAAGGATGGGTGATGGTATGGATTATGATAAGCTTGGATTAAATGAAGAACAAACAGCGATTCTTTATAATATTGAATATTACAAGACCCTTAATGATGCTTATGGATCTAAAATTCCTGTTGGTGGGGAAAAGATTCGTCAAATGAAACTTGAATGGCTTAATGAGTGGAAAGGATACATGACCAAAGGCTTCAAAGGATTTATGAATAATATGAATGCTGAACTTAATTGGTATTCTCTTGAAGAACTTCACGAGAAAATAAGATTAAATAGTTCAGAGAAACCTTGGTTTAGACTTGTTTTACTTGAGGCAATGCTTTTTGAACCATATTTTCCGCTTAAAACTGAAACAGATAAAAAGGGTAAAGAAGTACCAAGTAATAAATATTCTTATATAAATGCACCGATTACGGGATATAAGAAGTCCGAAGGGGATAGGTATCTTGATAGTGAGTTTTCTGGAAGGCATAAGTTTCCTGGGTATGTTAAACGTCTTAGAAAGTGTTATGACAAGGTTTGTCGTGAAATGAATGAAGTACTTAAGACTGCCATTACATCAATCACGATAACAGCAGGAGTAGCAATTGTTACTATAGCAACAGCAGGTGCATTAGCTTCACCTATTGCAGTAGCCTTAAGTAGGGTCGAATTTTGCTGGGTTAAGTGGAGCGGCCTTAACAAGTGCTTGCCTAGCATATTTAGGTGGCGGTGCAATTGCTGCTGGTGGACTTGGCATGGCAGGCGGCACTATTGCTATCGTTGGCGGTGGAGCAATTCTTGGTGTAGGCGTAGGTGCTGGTATAGGTGGTGCAACTGGTGCTATTAGCTTGATGGGAAAGAAGAATACAATTCTACAGTCTGCTAAGTTAATGGTATCAGTTAGAGAAGTATTCATGAATGATGAAAAAGATCTTGAATACTCTAAGTCTGTTTATGAAAAGTATGTTCAGAATATAACTGAAATCGAAAAAGGTTTAATTGAACTAAGATTGAAGGCTAATGTTGCGGACAGTAAAGAAAAGAAAGAACTGAAAACTAAAATTAAGAGCGCCGAAGAATCAGTGCATGCTATGAAGATTGCTATGAAAACCATGAATAAATTTATCAGTGCATATGAGGTTGGAATGGGAACAACTGAATAATTGGATTAATTTATAAAGATTGATATGTTACCACGGACTAACAAACAACATAAAAGAGAATTGATATGTTTCCATGAACTATGAAAAGAGAAAGCCTTGCTTTGTTGGAAAAGAAATAGAATTTAATTTAATAAGGAAAAAATATCTTATAAGATAAGGATGAAAACAATGGAAAAGAAGTATTGGTTACACAGGATATCTCATCACGGAGAAGTGTCTTATGATTTGTTAAAGAAAGGTTATTTGACTGTCGGATGGTCTAGATTTTTAGATCAGCCTGATAAACTCATTGAGACTATAAAAGATAAAGAAAGTGGCACAGATTTTAGAGACTATACAGAAAAACGCGGAATAACTACTAAAGGCAGGTGGTCCCTATGGTATTTTGGAAAAATGAAAGTAGGAGATACTGTATTAGTTCCTATGTATGGAGGCAAATTTGGAGTGTACAGAATACTAGAAGAAATGCAGCCTATTAGTAATTTGAAAATCGGTAAATTTAAAGCAAGCAACAAAGAAGAATTTGAAAATCGGTAAATTTAAAGCAAGCAACAAAGAAGAATTTGAAATTGTAGGTTCATACCTATTGAACACTTCTGATAACGAAATTGTGGACTTAGGATTTTTTGTAAAGGTGGAATCTATTCTTATAGGTGAAGATCCTAAACATAGGAGTTACGCAGAGTCCAAGTTAATAAGCAGAATGAAAATCAGACAAACAAATTCAGATATTAGCGACCTTTCTAAAGAGGTAGAATATGCCATAGTTGCCAAAGGGCCTCATGATGTATATACAATTTTTACAGATGAAATAAAAAACAAATTTATTGAAGATAATATTTTTGGAGAATATACACCGGACCAAATCGAGATGTTAGTGGATCAATACTTTAAAAAGGTAGGTGCAGATGATGTGAAAATTCTTGCTAAGAATGAGCCAGATAAACCAGAAGGTTCTGATGCTGATGTAGAAGCTACATTTACTGATTTAAAGACGACCTACTATGTGCAAGTAAAACATCATAGTGGCAAAACAGGAATAGAAGGCTTGAATCAAATAAAAGACTATATAGACAATATAAACAGCAATCCAGACGATGAAGATGAAGTAAATATAGCATGGCTACTAACAACAGGGATTTTTTCCGAGGAAGTTGAACAAAAGGCAAAAGAATATAAAGATAATGGGGAAGCGAATATTAGATTAGTAGATGGCAGGAAATTTGTAGAAATGATATTCAATGCAGGGATTGATTTGTTGGATTTAAAAAAATTTAACTAGATGGCTAAAGATTCTCTTGCACTAGTATATAAAAAAATCTTAGACAACATTCATAAAAAATCTAGAAAGAAAAATCAATCTATTTATTTAATATGAAGGAATAATATGGATATTAAAGAAAAAGAAAAAGAAATTTTTGACAAGCTTAGAAAAATAGATCCTAGTATAGTTGAAGATGGAATTGTCAATGAAGAAGAATACTTAACTTCAAAATATAAAATAGTCTATATAATGAAAGAAGTTAATGGTGGTTCTGGTTGGAATTTAAAAGATTTTTTATCTGAAGGTGGTCGTTCTCAAACATGGGATAATGTAGCTAGGTGGACGGAAGGTGTACTTAATTTAAATCAAGAATATGACTGGGCTTATCTTGAAAAAAATAATGAAAAAAGAAGGAAAGATTATCTAAAAAAGATAGGAGTAATTAACTTAAAAAAGACACCAGGACACCATACTTCAGAATATAAAAAAATTTCTAAGGCAGCCTTTGAAAATAGAAAGCTTATAAAAAAACAAGTGGATCTGTATGATCCAGATATAATAATTTGTTGCGGCACAGCTGATGATTTCGTTAAAAACTATTTTGAGTCTAAGTTTGTCAATTGGAATATGACAAAAAGAGGGGTTCAGTTTATAAAATTTAAGGAGAAAATAATAGTTAGCTTTGCACACCCTGAAGCAAGAATAAGAGATGCATACTTATATTATTCTTTAATAGATGGAGTTCGCGAAATTCTAGAAAATTCATATTCTAATATAGATAAAAATATGATACTCTAGAATAAGATTTAGTTTTAAAAGTTTTACTCGAGCTAACAATATTTAGAAGACAAAAAGCATTTAAGGAAAACAGCTGCACAAGATAACACAAGAAAAACCTTTAATTAGAATAATATTATAAAGAAAAATCGAAAGTAGGGAAAAATGAAAATTGGTTACACAGATCGCCCAATACTTAACTTAAACGAAGATCTTTTAACCCTTAAAACAGTTTATATGCGTAGCCAAGAAAACAAGGAGGTTTTTATGAATATTAGAGAATTAGTTAGAAAAGCTGCACAAGAAAAATATCCTAATAATAAGTACGTAAAAGATAGGGTAGAGAGCGAACTAGGATATTTTGAGAAGAATGATTGGCTTAAGCAGATTGAAATTCTTTTAAAAATTAAAGAAATTTATAAAGGTCAAAATGTTTATATTTTTCCAATAGGACTGCTTTCACTTTATCTTTTAGAATTAGAGTATATAAATCCCATGCCTGCCCATTATTATGAACCGAATAAAAAAACTATTATATTTGATAATTCTGCATCTTATGGCGTAGACTTGCCTAAGAAAGATGGGTTTCATAGAGATGGATTTGATATTACAGGAGAATATATTTTAAATTTAAAAAGTAATAATGCCTTTAGATTGTATCTCTATGAGAAACACAGCGACGTAGTTAAAGATTTAATAGGAAATATTTATCCATTTAAATCTAGAATAATTTCTTGGAATGCCGAGGAAATTTCTTATGGATCAACAATCATTACATTCAAAGATAGTTTTGCTGATAATTTTCTTGGTAGGGATTTGATAAAACAAATAGACGTAGATGATTTTTTATTAAGTTTAAATCCTAAAAAACAGGATTTAAAAGATATAATGAGATTTTTTCTTGATGATAATATAGAAGTACTGGATGAGATAAAAAGTTTTGGGGAAATGGTAGAACTTTCGGCTATATTAAGATTAACTAGAAAAGCATATGTAGAGGTTAAGAAGACTTTAAATCCCAAATTTCCAAGAACTAGGGAAGATATTTTTCTTTATTTAAAAAACAATGGATACTCATCTGAAGAATCTGCTAAATTAGCCAACGACATATCTTTTGGCAAGAATACTGATTTAAACATAAAAGATAATATGATTAAAAAGTATTTACAATCCTTTAGCTATATTACACCTAAGGCATTTGTTTTGCACTTATATCTTAGAGATTATTTTATTGCATTAAATTAAAAAAAAGAAGAGACTAAGCTCTTCGATGAGTGGAAAACAAAGCATAAAGAATTTGTTCCAGATGGATTAGTAAATGTTAATTCATATGTTTTTGCAAGACCAAAAATTACAGTTATCTTAAAAGAAGTAAATACTAAAAATAGCTTTGATTTAATGAATTTTCTAAGAAAAGGTGCAGAAGGCGGTAAAACATGGAATAATACTTCAAGATGGGTTGCTAATATATTATATGGCAAAGATTATGATAAAATTGACTATATAGGAGAAAAAGAAAGAAAAAAATATCTTGCTCCTATTTCTGTAATTAATTTAAAGAAAACACCTGGAGGTGGAACAGCTCATAATTCTGAGATAGATAAATTTGCAAAAACTGATAAGGAGTTCATAAAAAAACAACTTGAAATATATCACCCAGATATTATCATTTGTGGAGGAACAGGAGATATATTTATTCAAGATATTCTAGATTTAAATACTAGTGATTGGACTTATGTTTCTGATTATTTTAGCTATTTAATTTATAAAAATAAGATTATAGTTAGAACATACCATCCAGGTAGCAGAAAAAGCAAAACAGATTTTTTTGAAAAGGTAGCCTTACCAATTAAAGAATTATGGCGAAATCAATGATAGTGAGATTAGAGCATCTACAAAAGTAGGTGCTTTTCTTATACTTAAATTTAGAAGGTGGTAATATAAACATTTTGAATAGAATGTTTCCCCATAAGAGCACAGGTGAGTCGAGAGACAAACCAAAAGACGGGGAGAGAATATCTTCATCCTCTTTTTTATTTGGGATAACACCAGCGAGAAGGAATGTCAACGAATTTACTGCTATGCAGATGACAGAAGTTTATTAATGTGTGTGATTTCTTACTGAAACCCTAGAAAGAATTCATCATTTTTATATAAAAAAGGTTAATTTTTTGTAAAGTAGCTAGTATAAAAGAGAATAAAAATAATTGAATTATTCCAAAATATGAGGTTTTTGAAAAATATGAAATTTATTCATACTGACCACTCAAGCCGTGTTGAAGCCTAGCCCTACTTGTCAAGAAGCGAAGCTACACTGAAAAGTAGAGGCAGGTCTCATGCAAAGATTTCCCAAGAGAAGCGATTGAATAGGAAGCTTTGATTGGCAGAAATCGACTGCTGAAGCTATAGCGTTGATACAAAAGATGTAAATTTAGAAATCCTGCATTTTAAGCAGTTTTATAAGTATTTTGTATTTGAAAAAGATGAAGAAGGATATGTCAAAAAGACTCAAAAAAACTACATGGACGTAAGAGTTGTTTTGAGACTGGTATGAGGAAACACAAAAAATATAATTAACTCATTTTGTACTTTCTAAAAGAGTAGCTTAAAAAGCTGCTCTTTTTTTATTAAAGGGTGTAAGGTTTCGTTACATCCTAAAAAGAAAAATCTAAGACGACTCATAAAATACAGCAGACTATTTAAAATAGAAGATGAAATTAGAAAATATATGGAGGTATTATCGTGATTGATATCGAGGCCATAAAGAGCAAGATAAGAAGTCTGGCAGAGAAGAAAAATAGTATAAACATGTGGTGCTATAATATTTGTATTAGCATTATCGGGTATAATTTAATAAATCCTTGTACAATTTAAATTAAAGGTGGTGGAAATATGGATATAATGAAATCTTTTAACTTAGCAATAGACTATATTGAAGATAACTTAATGAAAAAGAAATAACACGGATAACAGGATATTCATTTCCAATGTTTTCAAGAATATTTTCAATCGTATCAGGATATTCATTATATGAATATATAAGGTCAAGAAAGATGACAAATGCTGCAATTGATTTAAAAAATTCAGATAAAAGAATTATAGACATCGCAATAAAATATGGTTATAATTCTCAGGATTCTTTTGTCTTAGCTTTTAAAAGTTTTCATAAGCTAACTCCAGGTCAAGTAAAAAAAGGAGAAAAGTATCAATATTTCCCAAGAATCTACTTTTCAATTTCAGTTCAAGGAGGAAATCAAATGGATATTAAGATTGAGAAAAAGAAAGCGTTTATTAGGTTTTATTAATTATACCGCATTTAAAGAAATTAATTAAGAAGTATAAAGGGCGTTCAAGCAAATATCTTAAATAAGATTACTGAAATTTAAAATAATTCATGTATTGAAATTAATTATCAAATGAGTTATAATAAAACTGACGATAGCGTCGGAATTATTTATTGACAGGAGATAAAGTTTTGAATGATAAAAAATTGAAAGTTGGAGAAAAAAGGAAGTTAGAAATTCTGGAAGCGGCAAAGACATGTTTTTTAGAAAAGGGTTTCCAAAATACAACTATGGAAGATGTTATAGAAAAAGTCAGTTTAAGTAAAGGTGGTGTTTACTATCATTATGGCTCAACCTATGAAATGATTTATGATTTTATGAAATTAGGTATCAATTATAGAGGAGAAAAAAGCAAAACTATCGACACATCTAAGTTAACGACTTTAGACGCAATTACTGAGATGATGATGGAAAGAATTTATGATGAAAATGAATTTAAAAGCATCTATGCAATTTTTTTGAAACTACAAAATGAAGATAAAAGATTGTGTGAAATGTTTGAAAATTTAAAAGAAACAAACACAGAAATTTTATCGTCTGCATTTGATCCAAACGATAAGCTCTCATCTATTTTTAAAGATGAGTTTTTAGTGACCTTTGTAAATACTTTGATTTTAGGATATGAAAGTTTAAATCAAAAAGAAATTTTTATTGAAAATAGAGAAACAATCAAAAAGATGTTAGAAGAATATTTGAAAAATAAATTTCCTGAATTATTAGGCTGAGCTTAAATTATGGTATAAAAATGAATACAAAAAAGATATTTTTAAAAAAATTTTATGAGCTAATAGTGACATTATTAATTGTTAGTGTTTTATCATTTGTTTTAATGAAATTATCTCCCGTCGATCCAGCCACTGCATATGCTAAAAGACATATCGGAAGTCCATCACCTGAGCAAATTGAAGAAGTAAGAATAAGATTTGGTTTTGACAAACCTGTATATAAGCAATATTTTAACTGGATTAAAAATCTTTTTTCTCTAGACTTAGGACAGTCTTTAAGCAATGGCAAACCTGTCTGGGATAATATAATGTTGGCTTTGCCAAAAACTTTATCTGTTGTTTTCTTTTCCGCAATATTGCAGGTAATTTTAGTATTATCTTTGGGATGTATTACTTTCTTATGGAAGAGCAAGATAATCAATAAGCTTACAAATCTTTTATGCCTTATTGGTGTTTCAATTCCTAGCTTTTATATTGCTATTATCTTACTTGATATATTTGCAGTAAAGTGGGATTTGCTATCAGTAGCAGGTAATATTGGCATTACAAACTATATACTTCCTGCAATAACTTTAGGGATATTTGGGGCTTCTTTTTATTATCCACTATTTAAAGATGCTTTAGACAAAGAGAATGATGAATATTATATTATGTTTTTTAGAGCAAATGGTCTAAAGGAATTTACTTTGTTCGTGAAACATATATTACCAAACTCGATAGTAAAGTTAATTCCAAATTTCTTTCAGAGTATTGGACTTATGATTGCAAATGTGGCAATAGTTGAGGGAATTTTTTCTATTCCAGGATTTGGATATTTGATTGTAAATTCTGTAATAAATCGTGATGCAACGATGATTCATGGGTTGGTTTTCTTTTTAGCATTATTTATTGCACTTGCTAATATAATATCAGATTTGATAAACGATCTTTTGATAAAGGAAAGGGGAGACTAATGAAAATAAACAAAAGGACAGTATTTACTTTCCTAGTGATTTTATTTATATTTTTTGGAAGTTTTCTTGCCCCTAATGATCCATTAGAAGTTAATCTTCCCCTTAGATTTGCAAATCCAAGTTCTAAGTATCCTTTGGGAAATGATAGCATGGGCAGGTGCGTTTTATCGAGAATACTGTACGGGGGGAAAACTACATTATTTATGGTTATGACGGCATCAATTATTATTTTTACTTTAGGTTTACTTTTAGGAACACTAACGTCAAATGTTACCATGAAAAAGAATGTAATAGTAGATTCGATTATTAATGCTGTAACGGCTATACCACCAATTGCTTATTTAATCATATTTATAGCATCTTGGGGAAATGGAATAAAAACTACATTAATCGCTTTGGTTGTTTCATATATATTGAGATTTTTAAGACTTGTTAGAACTCAAATAAATATTGAATATGATAAAGCTTATTGCACTTGTATGATTTCACTAGGTGCATCAAAGACTAGGTTGGTTCTAGTTCATATACTACCAAATATATTATTAGATTTAGTTCATTATATTTGTTTGTCCTGTGCGGATATGATTTTAGCAATTACTGGTTTTTCATTTATAGGAATTGGACTTGGAGAAAATGTTGTGGAGTGGGGTTCTATGATTTTAGAAGCAAGAGATTCAATATTTATTAAGCCAGAACTCATAATTTACCCAATTTTTGCAGTTTTTATTACTACAATGTCTTTTAATATTATTGCAAAAGAAGCGAATAGAAGGTGAAGATATGATTTTGGTTAATCAATTACAAGTTACAGATAAAAAAGGAAACAATCTTTTAAATAATATTTCTCTTAGAATCCCTATGGGAAAAATTATTGGTCTCACTGGACCCAGTGGTGCTGGGAAGACTACATTAGTAAACACAATACTTGGTATTTTATCAGAGGATTTAAAAGTAAGTTCTGGAACTATTACTATAGATGATTTTGATATATTGGCAAAAGATAATATCTATAGCAACAATAGAAACATCGCTTTTATTCCTCAACTTCCCATGATTTCTTTTGACAAAAGAAAAAAGATAAAAAGTCAAATGGTTGAAATATATATTGCTAATCTTAATATAAATAAATCAGAAGCATTAAGTATAGCAAAAGATAAGCTCAAAAGCGTCAATCTTGAACATGAAAGAGTTTTAGATTCATATCCAACTGAACTCTCTGGAGGTATGATTCAGCGTGTGATTTTAGCGATATCTATGGGACTAAATACTGATTATATAATTGCTGATGAACCAACATCAGCCTTAGACAATTATAACTCATCATTATTTTTTGAATTGATTAAAGCAAATTTCAAAGGCAAAGGAATTTTGTTAATAACACACGATGCTGATATTCTTAAAAAATATAGCGATTGCATCTATGTGATAGAAAATGGATGCCTTATAGAAAAGGGGAGTAGTGAAGATATATTTGAAAGCCCTAAAGAAGAATGGACAAGAAAATTTGTTATCTGTAGTCAGAAAATATTAGATTCTGGAGGTGAATGGAAATGGACGAAATAGCTATGAGTAATGTTAGCCTTTCTTTTGAAACAGTAAAAGGAACATTTAAAGCTTTAGATCAAATTTCCTTTTCACTAAAAAGGGGAGATAACTTAAGTTTAATTGGTGAAAGTGGATCTGGTAAAAGCACCATTGCAAAAGCATTAATAGGATTAGAAAGAATAGATGAAGGATCTATACTCTATGATTCTGTGGATATCTCAAAATTAAAATTAAAAAAAATAAGGAAATATAGAAAAAATATCCAGTCTGTTTTCCAGGATACATCTGGTACTTTAAATCCTGGTATAAGCACTTTTAAAAATTTGGAAGAAGGGCTTATTAATTTAACAAACTTGTCGAAAAAGGAAAGAAAGGAAAAGGTGTTATTATTTTGCGAGGATTTACATTTAAAAAAGGAAATATTAGATGTGCCCGTTCACCAACTATCTGGAGGCGAGCAAAGAAGATTGTCGCTCATAAGAGCCCTTATGGTTAATCCTGATTTTTTAATACTAGATGAGGTTACAGCTGGGCTTGACTTACTAACGATTGAAAAAGTATTATACTTACTTTTTTATTATCAATCTAAACATAGTATTTCTTATATTTTTATCACTCATGATATAAATCAAGCAAAACAGATTTCAGATTATATCATAGAGATAAAGAAAGGAAAAATATTGAGAGAAGGAAAATTGCAAAGGAGATAGAAATGATCAAACTTAGAAAAAATATGATGGTTTTATTGACACTTGTATTTAGTTTTTCAATTTTACTAGGAGGTTGCCAAAAGAATCAAGAAAAAGCACAAGAAAATTCAAATGTAGCAAGTGAAAACACAAAAGATGAAAGCAATAAGGTTTTAACCTTATGTACTGCTAAAGAACTGACAAACCTTACGACTTTAACAATGAATAAGGAAAATAATATGGCTTGTGGTTTAATTTATGAAACCCTTGTAGCTTATGAAAACGGTGAAATTGTACCAAAACTTGCTAAAAGCTTTGAATATAAAGATGATGGCAAAACTTTAGTCTTTAAATTAAAGGACGGGGTAAAGTTTTCAGATGGTGAAGATTTTAATGCTGATGCAGTAAAAAAGATATTAGATTTTGATAAGTCTAACCCTAATTTTGCAGGCATAAGGGCTGTTGCAGAGATAAAATCAACAGAAGTTATTGATGATAATACGATTGCTGTTCACTATGAAAATCCGTCTAAATTTTATATAAATGGCTTTTGTTTCCAAAATGTATTGGGGATGCCATCTCCAAAGTCATTTACTGAGGGAAACTTTGAGAAATTTAACAAAAATATAGGAACAGGTCCTTATGTATATGAAGAATTTAAATCAGGAGAATATACAAAATTTGTTAGAAATGAAAATTATCATGGGGAAAAACCTTATTATGATGAAGTTATTGTCAAATATATTCCCGATGCTTCCTCAAGACTTCAAGCCTTAAATAAGGGAGAAATAGATTTAATTTATGGAGCAGATTTAATAAATTATGATGACTTCAAAAAAGGTTCTGAAATTAAGGATGTTACTGGAGAAGTCAATAAAAATAGGACTTTGACTAAGAATCTAATTTTAAATCCAAGTAAAAAAGAATTAGAAGATTTAAAAGTTCGCCAAGCAATTAATTATGCAATTAACAAAAAAGACATTGTCGATAGTTTAACATACTCATATGAAGATGTAGCTGAAACTTTATTCCCTAAAAATGTAGCTTATTGTGATGCAAATTATCCAACTAATTATAGTTATGCTCCTGAAAAGGCAAATAGCTTGCTAGATGAAGCGGGTTGGAAACTCAATAAAGATACAGGAATTAGAGAAAAGGACGGAAGTCCATTAAAGCTTCAATATGTTTACTGGTCAGATTTAGTACTTGCTAAGGAAACTGCACTTGCAATAAAGACACAATTAAAAGAAGTAGGTATAGATGTTGACCTAGTTGAAAAAGATCAAATGTCATGGTGGACAGATGGTATAAAGGGAGAATTTCATTTGACAACCTGGAATACAGAGGGTTCTTATACTGAACCTCATAAGTTCTTACAAGAATCAATCACTGAAATGGATCCACATTTGATGCCGTTAAAAGCACTTTCTGATTCAAACATATATATTGATGCAATAAAGAAAGCTTCCACTTCTACAAACGAAGGGGAGATTAAAGATAATATACAAAAAGCTATAGTATATTCAAACGAAAACGCTATGGATTTGCCTCTTTCTTATTCAAAAGAAATGATTTTGTATAGAAATGACAAAATTGGTGGATATGACTTTACAAGTACACCTCAATTTTTCAATATTTACAGTGTAAAAGCTAAATGAGAATAGGTTAATAAATTGAATTTAAGGCAGGTCTATCTACAAAGTAGTGAATGGATAGACCTATCTTATTATTACGAAGTTTTATTAAGGAGGGGATTTGATGGATCTAATAAAACAATATGTAAAAAAGAGAAAAGGCTCATATTTTATGTCAATCTTACTGGCAATAATTGGAGTAGTGGCTGGGCTTTTTTCTTATATATACATGGCGAAAATTATTGTGAATTTGATTAATGGCATAAGGGATATGAGCTTATATACTCTACTATGCATAAGTATTTTAATAACATTTGTTATTAAAGAAGTGGCAGCAGGAATATCAACAAGTATTTCCCATACCGCAACTTTTAATTCATTAGGAGAAATTAGAAATGATATTTCCAAAAAATTATTTAAGATGCCATTGGGAGATGTATTATCAAGATCATCTGGAGAATTAAAAAATATTATAGTTGAGCAAGTTGATTCTATGGAAACTTCACTTGCCCACCTAGTGCCAGAATTTACGGCAAATTTAGTAGGACCTGTTTTATTATTTATTTATATGTTTACATTAGATTGGCGTTTAACTTTATTATCACTAATTCCATTTGTGGTAGGAATGTCTATTATGATGTCTGTTATGAATGCTCATTATAAGGAAATGTTTGGAAAGTCAGTTGCCATTGGTCAACATATGAATAATTCCATTGTTGAGTATATAAATGGGATAGAAGTAATAAAGACCTTTAATCAAAGCGAATCATCTTATAAAAAATATGCTGATGCAGTTTATGATAATGCAAGCTTTTATTATAACTGGATGGGTGAATCTATGAATAGGGTTGCCATAGGTAGATTACTTTCTCCTATGGGAATTATTACAATCATACCTTTTGGGATTTTATTTTATATAAATGGAAGTATTGATTTAGGAAATTTAATTACCTTAATAGTATTATCATTTGCTACAGTTTCTAGCATTTTAAAAATCATGAACTATATGGATGATATGTCAAGAATATCAACTATAACTTCTGAAATAGGAAAGATTTTAGATTCAAAAGAGTTAGAAAATATTGACAAGGGAGAAAAAATAGAATCCTATAATATAGAACTTGAAGACGTAGACTTTTCTTACGATGGAAAAAATAAGGTTATAGATAATCTTTCTATGGAAATAAAAGAATCTAATGTTTCAGCACTCGTTGGTCCTTCTGGGTCAGGTAAGTCCACAATAGCAAAACTTATTGCTGGATTTTGGAATGTAGATAAGGGATCTATTAAAATTGGCGGAGTAGAAACAAAAGATGTGTCGCTCGAAAACTTGTCTTCACTTATTTCTTTCGTATCTCAAGATAATTTTCTTTTTGATATGACTATAAAGGAAAATATTAGGCTTGGAAATAAGAATGCCTCTGACGAAGAAATTATAGATGTATGTAAAAAATCTGCCTGCCATGATTTTATTATGAACCTATCTAATGGTTACGAGACAAGAGTTGGCGAAGGTGGAGGTCATCTATCTGGAGGAGAAAGACAAAGAATATCTATTGCTCGTGCCATGCTAAAGAATGCACCAATCGTAATTTTAGATGAAGCAACTTCTTATATCGATCCTGAAAATGAAGCTCTAATACAAAACGCCTTGGCAAATCTAGTTAAGGGTAAAACTTTAATCATAATCGCTCATAGGCTAAAGACAATTGTTGATGCAGATAGGATATTTGTTATTAAAGATGGTAAACTAAATTCTTATGGTACTCATGAAGAACTATTAAAGTCATCAGAACTTTATAAGGAAATGTATGCTGCAAATTTAAGGGGTGATGAAAATGCTTAATGTGTTTAAAAAGATATGGAATTTTTCAAAAGAAGAACAGGTATATATTAAGAAATCTATTCTCGCTGGATTTTTGCATGCAGTATTTAATGCCCTTGAGTTTGGTGCAATTTACTATATGCTAGTAAATATATTTTCTAAAACTTTAGACTATAAGGCCATCTTTGTTTGTCTTGGAATATTAGTTATATCCCTTGTTGGAAAGATAATGACACAAAAATCATCACAAATGGCACAAACACACGCTGGATATTTTATGTCAGCTCATAAGAGGATAGAAATAGGAGAAAAAATAAAAAGAGTTCCTATGGGTTTCTTTTCAAGCTTTTCACTAGGAAGATTAACTACAATTGCCACATCATCACTTTCCCAAGCAGAAATGTGGGTGCCTATGCTTTTGGTTCTTGTACTTGGTGGAGTTTTAAATACTTTAGTCTTTGTCCTTGGAACTTTAATATTTAATGTAAAGGTAGGGCTTGTTGCAGTAGCAGGTGTAATAATATTCTTTATAGTTACATCAATGATGGAGAAAAAATCATCAGCTAATGCAGATAAAATGACAGAAACACAAACAAGACTTACAAAAGAAGTATTAGCAACTTTACAAGGAATGCAGGTTATAAAATCCTATAATCTTGGTGGAGAAAATAACAGAGCTTTGAGGAAGTCTATAAAAGATACATCAAATATACTTTTAGATTTAGAAATATCTGTAGCACCATACACAGTTATCCAAAGAATTGTAATGGGAATAACAACAGTATTTATGGTCTATGTATCATTAAAATTAAATTTATCTGGTGAACTTCCGCTTGCTGAAACAATTCTTATGATTATGGCATCTTTTATTATCTTTGAAGGCTTAATAGGGGCAGGATCAAACATGGCAATCCTAAGAGCTTGCGAAAATGCTATAGATTCTGTAGGTTTTATCGACTCTATGCCTGATATGAGAGAAGGAAGTATTACAGAGCCTATAAAAAATCATGATATAGTCTTTAAACATATCAGCTTTTCTTATGATGATAGACCAATTTTAAAAAATGTATCAGCAGAGATAAAAGAAAATACTATGACTGCCATAGTTGGTCCATCTGGATCTGGTAAGACAACATTTTGTAATCTTATTGCAAGATTTTGGGATGTAAATTCTGGCGAAATTTTAATAGGTGGAAAGAATATTAAGGACTATAAGATAGAAAACCTTATGAATTCAATTTCCATGGTATTTCAAGACGTCTATCTCTTTGAAGATACAATTGAAAACAATATAAAATTTGGAAAACAAAATGCAAGCCATGAAGAAGTTGTAGAAGCTGCAAAAAAAGCAAGATGTCATGAATTTATAGAAGCTTTACCAGAAGGATATGACACTATCATCGGAGAAGGCGGAGCAAGTCTATCTGGCGGAGAAAAACAAAGAATCTCCATAGCAAGAGCCATGCTAAAAGATGCGGACATCATAATCTTTGATGAAGCCACAGCAAGTATAGATCCAGAAAATGAAGATAAACTTAAAGAAGCAATAGAATCATTAACAAAAAACAAAACAGTAATTATGATTGCCCACAGACTAAAGACAATTAGAAATGCTGACCAGATTTTAGTCTTAAAAGATGGAGAAATAGTAGAACGTGGAAATCACGAAGAACTGATTAAAAATAATGGACTTTATTCTGATCTTATCAATGCAAAAGCTAAGGCGGAATCATGGAAATTAAATAATTAATATAAAAGAAATATTTAAAGTCTTTGAATAAGAAAATATAGATACTTTGACAATGAATGGAGAATTACTATTAACAATATTAAGTTCAGTAGCTCAACAAGAAGTAGAAAATAACTCAGCCCATGTAAAAAAGGATTGAAAATGAAAATGGAAAAGGGGGAGCTTATTGGTTTTCAAGGTTGCCTTAGTTATGATTATGACCCTACAACAAAAAGTATCTATATAAAAGAAGAAGAAATAAATGATAATACTTTAGTCAAAGATTTGAAAAAGTTAGAAAACCAATTAAACAGAATCATTAGTCAAGAAAGAAAGTTAGTTGATCTTCATTTAGAAGATAGTATAGACGAAGAAGTTTATGCTAAAAAGTATAAAAAACTTACAAAACAAAAAGAAGAATTACTTGATGAAAAGAAAACACTGGAACTAACAATAAAAGATGAAAGTTTTATTAAAGAAAGACTAAAGCAATTTAAAAAGATCTTAGAGAATAGAGAAATTATAGAGGAATTTAACAGAACAGTATTTGAAAGCATATTTGAAAAAGTTGTGGTAGGCAGAATTGACAAAGAAGGAACAGTCCATCCATATGACTTAACATTCTATTTCAAAACAGGAGTAAAAGATAGTCTAGATTCAAATAATTTCAAAGATAAAAGAAAAAATGCCAAAGACAATGATATTGATAAATTGTGCTCCACAAGAATGACGAGGATAAAAAATTATGTTCCCAAGTAAAAGACAACGCACGTTGAAGCCCTAGCCATACTTGTCAAGAAGCGAAGCTACACTCAAAAGTAAGGCAGGTCTCATGCATAGATTTCCAAAGAGAAACGACTGAATAGGAAGCTTTGATTGGCAGAAATCGACTGCTTAGGCTGTAGCGTTGATACAAAAGATATAAACATAGAAATCCTGCATTTTAAGCAGTTTTACAAGCATTTTGTCTTTGAAAAAGACGAAGAAGGATACGTCAAAAAGACTCAAAAAAATTATGTGGACGTAAGAGTAGTTTTGAGACTAGTATTAGGAAAAGAATTAGCAAGACTAACATCTTATTGTGGAAATAGGTACTATTTTGTAGCAACAAAAACCTGCTTAGTAAGAGCAATTACAAAGGAAAGACTAACCAAAACAGGATTATTCGATCCATACGATTACTATATAAGCAGGTCATGTGTAAATTGTATGCCGAGCGGCATGTACGGTGGTGTGAGAGGGCTATTTATTTAGCCCTACTCGATTTTTTATCAAATTTATATATACCTATACAAATATCTATAAACTCATATAAGATAAAGGTATATAAATATAAAAATAATTTTAATCACAATAATCGCATTTTAAATTGAGATGTTTGCAAGCTAAATTACGAACTTCACTTGGAAGTTTTCCTTTATATCTTTTGTAATAAATAGAAAATTTGCTAGCAGATGAATATCCAACAGATTCTGCAATTTCCTTTATAGGTAGATCGGTATTTAAGAGAAGAGTTTCAGCTACATTCATTCTTTTTCTTTGAGTGTATTCTGTAATGCTTTGACCATATTTTTCTTTGAAAAAATTTTTTAATTTCGTTCCGCTCATTTTAGAGATTTTTTCAAGTGTTTCCTGATTTACATTCATTGCGAAATGATCATCTAAGAATCTTGCTACATCTTCAAGTGCTTTATTATCATCAGACTCAATTTTATATTTTTTTCTATTTAAGTATGTGTCAATCACAATACTTACCCATTCATTTGCTTTGGCTTTAAAGAAAAAATCAGCGGCAGGAGCATCCATCTTACAATTTAATATTTCCATTGCCACTTTTTCTAGGGATTTTGTAAGTATAATTTGATTCGGTTGAAGTAAAGATGAATAAAATGATTCCGGATTAATGTTAATAGATGCTAAATGTTTTTCTATTAGCTCTTTTTTAAAACCTATGGAAACAGCAAGATAATAGCAGTTCTCGTGTAATAAAAATAGGAAGTCATCTTTTATATTATCAAAATCAAGTGTGCATAATGAGTTTGCGGTAAGAGTTTGATACGGGTTAAACTTTTCTCCATTTGCGCTGACTATGTAGCTTGTGTAAATTGAAACATAGTCTGCCATACTATAGGTATTATTTTGAACTACTTCTTCACTGATATAAAAATCATGAACATCAATAATAAATCCATTTCCTTCATAAAACCAATACAGGCCTTCTGCATAAGTTAAATCTTCTTTATTCCAACAAAAAGTGTGTCCTGCACTTGAATACTTCTTATTGTTTTTGCATTCATCCACTTTCATATAATCTTTTACAAAATCATAATAAGTCATAATCCACCTATCCCTTTTAGACAATATTCCAATTAGCCTTATTAATTTAAAACTATTGTATTAGTAATTATAACCGATGTATAATAAAAATACAATGATAGGCATTATCAAATAAGTAAATTTATATCTAAAAGGGATATCAAAGAAAGGAGAGATGATTATGAAGATTTACAAAAAACTATTTGCTTATGTACAGGATAAAAAATATCTTGGATTTTTAGCTATAGTTTTTTCTGCTATATCTGCTGTACTTACGGTATATGGATTTTATTTAATCTACAAATTTCTGGATAAGTTAATAATTAATTCGAATTTATCTGGAGCAGAGAATTTAGCATTAAAATCTGCTGTTATATTAACAGTTGGCGCAATATTATATCTTGTTTCAGCAACGTTTTCACACATCTTGGGATTTAGGCTTGAAACAAATTTAAGGAAAAGGGGGATTGATGGGTTAGAGAAAGCTAGTTTTAGGTTCTTTGACTTAAATCCTTCTGGTCAAATTAGAAAAATCATAGATGATAATGCCGCACAAACTCATCAGGTAGTAGCACACATGATTCCCGATAGCTCGCAAGCAATAATCACACCAGTGCTTGTACTTGTGCTTGGCTTTATAGTAAGTATAAGAGTTGGCATAACTTTAATTGCTCTAACAATAATTGGAGTCTTTATTTTAGGGGCAATGATGGGCGAGGGAAAATTTATGAAGATATACCAAGAAGCCCTATCTAAACTAAGTGCTGAAACTGTTGAATATGTTAGAGGAATGCAAGTTGTAAAGATATTTAGAGCAAATGTCGAGTCTTTTAAAAGCTTTTATAAGGCGATAAAAGATTACTCGAAATATGCTTATGATTATTCATTATCTTGTAGAAAACCTTATGTTTTGTATCAATGGCTATTTTTTGGATTGATTGCAATTTTAATTATTCCTATAGTTTATTTTATGGCTAGCTTAGGCAGCGCCAAGGTGATTTTACTTGAACTTATCATGATTTTATTTTTATCGGGTGTTCTTTTTGTTTCATTCATGAGAATGATGTGGTACTCCATGTACATTTCTCAAGGCAATTATGCAGTAGATACTTTAGAAGCGCTTTACAAAGATATGCAAAAAGACAAATTGATGCATGGCAATGTCAATAATTTTAAAAACTACAATATAGAATTTGACAATGTAAGCTTTGCTTATAACGATAAAGCTGTCATTGAAAATTTATCCTTTAAATTAGAAGAGGGAAAGTCATATGCATTAGTTGGTTCATCTGGATCAGGCAAATCAACAGTAGCAAAACTTATATCAGGTTTTTACAATGTTAATGAAGGAAGCATAAAGATAGGCGGCGTAGCAATAAGCGAATATTCTGACGAAGCCTTAATTAAAGCTATTTCCTTTGTTTTTCAAGATTCGAAATTATTCAAGAAAACTATTTATGATAACGTCGCTTTGGCTAATAAAGATGCGACGAAAGATGACGTTATGAGAGCCTTAAAATTAGCAGGATGCGATCTGATATTAGACAAATTCCCAGAAAGAGAAAATACAATCATAGGCTCAAAAGGAGTTTATTTATCTGGTGGAGAAAAACAAAGAATTGCAATTGCTAGAGCAATTTTAAAGGATTCCAAAATTATTATTATGGATGAGGCCTCAGCTTCTATTGACCCAGATAACGAGTTTGAATTACAAAAAGCTTTCAAAAATCTTATGAAGGATAAAACAGTTATCATGATTGCACACAGACTATCAACAATTAAAGACCTCGATGAAATACTTGTGATGGATAGCGGAAAAATTATAGAAAGAGGTTCTGACAAGGAATTAATGTCAAAAGACACAAGCTATAAGAGACTGCAAGATATGTTTAACAGTGCAAATGAATGGAGGGTTTCAAATGAAGGAGTTTTATAAAAAAAGATTTGCTCTTACAGATAAAGGAGCAAGAAATTTAAGTAAAGCAACACTGGCCTCATTTTTCGTTTACTGTACAAACATGCTTCCTGCGATATTACTAATGATTTTTGCTCAGGAAGTTTTGGAAAATATGGGCCAAAGCAAGGGATTTTATATAGTATTCTCGGTTTTGACCTTGATAGCAATGTATATTCTGCTTTCTATCGAATACGATAAATTATACAGCACAACCTACCAAGAAAGTGCAGACTTAAGAATTAGAACAGCGGAAAATTTATCAAAACTACCCCTATCTTACTTTTCTAAACATGATATTTCCGACCTAGCGCAAACTATCATGTCTGATATTGAGGGTATAGAGCATGCAATGAGCCACGCAATACCAAAAGTGGGCGGCATGGCACTTTTCTTCCCACTAATATCCATCATGATGCTAGTGGGCAATGTCAAGATGGGTTTAGCTGTAATTATTCCAACGGTTCTAAGCTTTATATTTATACCCCTATCTAAAAAACATTCAGTTAAGGGAGAGAAAGAATATTATAAGGTCTTAAGAGAAAATTCTGAAAGCTTTCAAGAAAATATCGAGATGCAAATGGAGATTAAAGCATACGGCTTATCAGAGGAAATGAAAGATAACCTATATGAAAAAATGGATAAAGGTGAAAAAGTGCACTTAAAAGCAGAAATTGCAAACATCTTAATTATGTCACTTTCATCAATATTTAGCTTTATTTCTCTTGCTGTTGTAATATTTGTTGGTGTAAATTTAATTATTAATAAAGAGATAAGCCCTCTCTACCTTGTAGGTTATTTACTAGCGGCTATGAAGATAAAAGACGCTCTTGATGCATCTAAACAGGGAATGATGGAGATATTTTATTTATCGCCTAAAATTGAAAGATTAAAAGAAATTCAAAATCAAGAATTACAAGAGGGTGAAGACTATAATCTACAAAAATTCGATATTGACCTAAAAGATGTTGAATTTGCCTATAATAAAGATGCAAAAGTTTTAAACGGTGTAAGCTTTAAAGCTAAACAGGGAGAGGTTACTGCTTTGGTAGGAGCAAGTGGCTGTGGCAAAACAACTATATTGAAACTTATATCAAGACTATATGATTATGACGAGGGACAAATCCTAATCGATGGCAAGGATATAAAAGAAATATCAACAGAATCTCTATTTGACAAGGTATCAATAGTTTTCCAAGATGTGGTTCTCTTTAATCAAAGCGTTATGGAAAATATTAGACTCGGTAAGCAAGATGCAAGTGATGAAGAAGTTAAAATAGCAGCAAAACTTGCAAATTGCACAGATTTTATAGAAAAAATGGATAAGGGTTTCGATACAGTTATCGGTGAGAACGGTGCTGAGCTATCAGGAGGAGAAAGACAAAGGTTATCAATAGCCAGAGCCTTCTTAAAAGATGCACCGATATTGATTTTAGATGAGATAGCAGCAAGCCTTGATGTTGACAACGAGAAAAAAATTCAAGAGTCATTAAATAACTTAGTTAAAGATAAAACTGTCGTCATCATTTCACACAGAATGAAATCCATAGAAAATGCAGACAAGATAGTAGTTCTTGAAAACGGAAGAGTAGAAAGCGAAGGCAAACATGAAGAGCTTTTACAAAAATCAAAAGTTTACAAGAATTTAATAGAAAAAACAAAAATGGCAGAAGAATTTATTTATTAGGAGGATTAAAATGGATACTAAAAAATTAAAAGTAAAAGATTTAGTAAGCATCGGTGTTTTTGCCGTAATTTATTTCGTCTTGATGTTTGGTGTTGGCATGATGGGCATGATCCCAATATTGTTTTTAGTTTACCCAACAGTTTTAGCCATAGTTGCAGGAACTGTAGTTATGTTATTTATGGCTAAGGTTCAAAAACCATGGGCATTATTTATTCTAGGTATGATATCACCGCTTGTGATGTTTGCTATGGGACATACTTATGTAGTTGCAGTCTTATCACTTATAGTAATGACAATAGCAGAATTAATTAGAAAGATTGGTAATTACAATTCCTTTAAATACAATATGCTTTCTTATGCAGTTTTTAGCACATGGATATGTAGCTCTTTAATGCAAATGCTTTTAGCTAAAGAGAAATATATTGAATTATCTATGATGATGGGAAAAGATTATGTTGATGCAATGGAAAAACTAATAACATATCCTCACATGGCCTTAGTAGCCTTAGGTGCTTTTCTAGGAGGAATAATTGGAGCATATATAGGCAAGGCTCTATTGAAAAAACACTTTGAAAAAGCAGGCATTGTATAATGCCTACCTTTTCTTCAAATGTTCCCTTTAATCCCAATCCAATAAGTAAGATATTAGTCGTATTTCTTACAGGCTTAACTGTTGTGCATAGCTTAAACATCCGTTTTGAGCTAGCAATTGCTTGTATTATTGGTATTTTGTTTTATTTAAATGGATACAAAAAAACACTTTTTAAATGGATAATTTTATGCACAATATTATATGCTTTACCTAATTTTATGGTGCTATCTAATATAAATCCAATAATTAAGATGTTTTTAAGCTTATTTATTATCTTCAGAATGTTTTTATTGCCATTTATGGCAGCTAGCTTCATGATAAAGACCTCTGATGTAGGTGCAATAATTTCATCAATGGATAAGCTTAAAATTCCAAAAAATCTTTCCATACCTATTGCGGTTATGTTTAGATTTTTCCCATCTTTTAAAGAGGAGAAGAAAAATATAAAATGGCTATGAGAGTAAGGGGGATAAATTTTAAAAACCCAATCAAATATCTTGAATATGTTTCAGTGCCACTACTAATTATATCTTCAAACATTGCAGATGACATTGCAAAAGCAGCAGAAACAAAGGCAATAGAAAATCCAATCGCCAAGACTAGATATATTCGAGCAAAGATACAGCTAATTGATTTTGTTTATGTTTTATTAATTGCTGGACTTATTGTGGGAGGCTTAATATGGTTGAAATAAAAAATTTAAGTCTTGATTATGGCGAAGTGCATATATTGGATGACATATCACTATCAATATCCGAGGGAGAGTGTGTGCTATTTACAGGAAAAAGCGGAAGCGGTAAGTCATCTTTAATAAATTCAATCAATGGATTAGCTGTAAGGTATGATAACGCAAAGACAAAGGGCGAAATAATTATTGATGGTAAAAATATAAAAGAGTTGGAGCTTTATCAAATCTCAATGCTTGTCTCAACTGTGTTTCAAAATCCTAAGACATATTTCTTTAACATTAATACTACATTAGAGCTGCTATTTTATTTGGAAAACATAGGGCTTACAAGAGAAGAGATGGACAAGCGTTTGAATGAGATGCTTGAAATATTCCCGATAAAAAATCTTTTGAATAGAAATATATTTAATTTATCAGGTGGAGAAAAACAAATACTTTGCATCGCCGCATCTTATATAGCAGGCACAAAGATTATTGTAATGGATGAGCCTTCATCGAATTTGGATATTAAAAGCATAAGTGTTTTGACACAAATGCTTAAAATACTAAAAGAAAAAGGCATAAGCATAATTGTAGCAGAGCATAGAATTTATTATTTGATGGATATAGTTGATCGTGTATTTTTGATAGATAAAGGCAAACTTAAAAAAACTTATACTAGAAGTGAATTTTTAAAGCTAGACAAAAATGATTTGAACGCTTTAAGCTTAAGAGATAAAGAATTAAGCAAATTAGAAGTTCCTTATTTAAAAGGAGAGGGAGAGTATCAGATAAAAGATCTTAACTACAAATTTACTGATGATGAGTGTTTAAGTGTAAAAGAGATCTCATTTAAGCTTGGGAAAATTTATGGCATAATAGGATCAAATGGACGTGGGAAGTCAACGCTTTTGAGATGCTTAATTGGTCTTGAGAAAAAATCAAAAGAAGAAATTTATTTTAAGGGAGAGAAATTATCTAAAAAAGAAAGACTCAAAAATTCTTCACTTGTTATGCAAGACGTAAATCATCAATTATTCACGGATGAAGTATTCAAAGAGCTTAGCCTAGGTGTAAAGAATTTTGATGAAGAAAAGGCAAAAATCATTTTAAAAGATTTAGGCTTAGATGAATTTATTGAAAGGCATCCGATGAGTTTATCAGGAGGACAAAAGCAAAGACTTGCGATAGCGTCTCTTATGTGTAAGGATTCTTTATTTGTCTATTACGATGAACCTACAAGTGGTATGGATTATTCCAATATGATGAAAATATCGGAATTAATCAAAAAATATAGAAATAAGGATAAAATAATTTTTATAGTTTCTCATGATATTGAGTTTTTAAATGAAGTAGCAGATGAGATTTTTGAATTGTAAAATAGAGCATGAGAGCAATCTATAGAACTGGATGGTGGTTTGAAAACATTGACAAATCAAGGTAATTACTATATTATATAGGCAACAGTACCCGACACGCCTCTTAACAATGCGTACCAAGTCGGGTCTTTTGATTATAAGGAGTAATAACGTGAAAAATCGCCATTTATACAAAACTTCAAAGAAAACTATTTAAGGAGAATAAATGAGAATAGATAGAATCAATACATATGATGACAATCGCTTCAGTCAAGAAGCACTATATCAGCACGGTTGCTACATTGTAGATGGCGATGCGTCTGTAGAAATTAAAATCATATCACAGACCGAGGCAATTATAAAAGGAGAAGAAGCATATTTTGACGAGGTCATTGAAGAGTTTCGATTTAATGCAGGGCACATCACAAATTTTTATAATGAAAGTGGTAAGCTTATTAAGAAATTCAAAGACGTGGAGGTCTTTAAGCTTGATCTAGATAAAATCCAGCCAATACAGTTCTTTATAGATAGTGATAAATTAGAGGCAGTTAAGAGCTTTGTCAATAGAGAAGAAGACGTGATCATACCAGTTACAATATGCGAAGACACATACGCTTCCCTAGATGGACACACACGCCTATACCTTGCATATAGCCTTGGATTCAAGTACGTATACGCCTATCTTAGTGAAACCTTCTGTGGATTTGACTATTTCTTTGATGAAGCAAGAAAAAGAAATATATTTACAGCAAAAGACTTGACCTTGCTCACACATGATGACTATACAGTTAAGTGGGATAAGTTTTGCGATGAGTATTATATGAGTATAGAGTGTGAATAGACGAGTGTATTGTTCGGGTAAAATAGTAAATAATATTAAGATAAATTAGTAAAATTCTGAACTGATTTTAGAAATCAAGGACTTGATGGGCTTAAACCAAAAAAGAGAGGAAGACCTTCAAGTATGACTAAAGGTTTCAAATCTTTATATATACAAATTCCGCTGAAAAATAAAAGCTAACAAAGAAAAATCTACCGAAAAGATAGATGGAGTTATTGCTATGGTGAGCAATAAGGTGTGAAATGGACAAGTCAATCTGTTTATGATGATAGGGGATTGATTGTTTTTATGGGTATAAATTATTAAATAGTATTAGGAGGTACAGACAAATGAACAATAGATATAGTCTTACAAATAACTAAGAGAGGAAAAAATCCTCTCAAAAAAACATAGGAGGATTTATGATATATATACAAAACTTAATAAAAGCTTTACCAGATAGAAAGCTATTTGAAATTGATAGTTTATCAATAAATGAAAATGATAAGATAGCCTTAATAGGTGACAATGGAACGGGCAAAACTACTCTTTTAAGAATAATATTAGGAATAGATAAAGACTATACTGGTCAAGTAAGAGTAGATAGAGATTTAGGATATTTATTAAATTATGATATTCAAGTTAAGAATTTTTCTGATGAAATCTATTCCAAATCTCAGTTAAAGATTGATGACGATTATAGTCCGGGTGAGGAACAAAGATTAAAATTAACAGATATTTTATCAGATAGTTTTAAGTTTCTTTTAATAGATGAGCCTACATCCCATTTAGACTTAAAGCAAAAAGAAGAACTTATAGAAAAGCTAAATTCAAGAAAAACAGGATACCTTATAATTTCGCATGATCGTGATTTCATAAATAGAACTTGTAAAAAGATTATAGAATTAAAGGATGAAAAAATTGAAGAATATAATGGAGATTACAATTTCTATCTTGAAGAAAGAGAAAAAAGACAAAAGTTTCAAGATAAAGAGTATTCGAATTTTATAAAAGAAAAAAGACGACTAGAAAATCTAGCCAGTAACATAAAGGAACAATCATCAAAAGTAAGAACCACGCCTAAAAGGATGGGGAATTCAGAAGCAAGACTCCATAAGATGGGTGGTCAAGAAAACAAGAAAAAATTAGACAAGCAAGTAAAAGCTGTAGAATCTAGGATAAATCAACTTGATATAAAAGAAAAACCTAAAGAAGAAAAAGAGATACAAATATCCATTCCAGATAATAAACGAATTCATTCTAAAATATTGATAAGAGCGGAAAACATAAATAAAAAATTTGGAAATAAGGTTTTGTTTGAAAAATCCAACTTCAAAATAAATAACAATTCTAAAATAGCGCTAATTGGAGAAAACGGAAGTGGGAAAACTACTCTATTAAAGATGATTCTTAATAAAGAAAATATATGGGTGCATCCAAATCTTAAGATAGGTTATTTTAGTCAAATGAGTGATATTTTAGAAGAAAATTCCAGCATCTTAAAAAATGTATCAAATACGTCTATATATGATGAAACAATGACGAGAATTGTTCTTGCAAGACTAGGGTTTAAGACTAACGATGTATATAAGATTATAAATGTATTGAGCGATGGAGAAAAAGCTAAGGTAAAATTGGCTAAAATTTTAACATCTGATTTTAATTATCTTATATTTGATGAACCGACAAACTTTTTGGATATAAGAGCAATAGAAAGTTTAGAAAATCTACTGAAATCTTATGATAGACCATTTATTTTTGTAAGTCATGATGAGGAGTTTATAAATAAAATAGCTGATACACTTCTGATTATAGAAAATAAAAGAATCAAAAATTTTAAAGGTAATTTATCACAATACAAAAATAGAAAAAAGAAGACAAAAATTAGCAAGGATAGAGATAGTTTATTACTTGATTTTAGAATATCATCTATCAGTTCTAGACTAGCAATGGAGATACCCAAAGAGGAAAGAGAAAAACTTGAAGAAGAATATAATAATCTTATTGAAGAAAAAAATAGATTTTAGCATCTACAAAGTAGGTGCTATTCTTATACTTAATTTTAGGGGCTGGTAATGTAAATTTTTAAAATTTTATTTTAGTCTAGAGTTAAACCCAAAGATGAGGAGAGGATAAATAGTTAATTAACCTATTTCCATATAAAATAAATTGGGTAAATATCAAATTTTATCCATACTGGCCCCTCAAGAAGGCGGAATCAATAGTGCTGTTGTCAAGAAAATGTGAATGCTATAATATATTATATAAATTAAGAGGTGAAACTATGATAATAGACAGCTATGATAATGAAACAGAGCCACTTATCAGTCTAAAAGACTTTTATGGAGAAAAGAAAAATATTGCAGAAAAATGCTTGATAATATTTTCAAAAAGCATAATAGTATATTTGCTTGATAATTTTGAATGCGAAGAAATTGACGAAATAGGATCTGCAAATGGGTCAAGGCCAATATATAAAAGTAAATTTGAAGGTCAAGAATTTGTATTTTACCTTACTATGATGGGTTCGGCCCTTGCTTCAGGAGACTGTGTAGAAGTTAATTGGATTACAGGTGCAAATAAATTTATTATGTTTGGATCTTGTGGTAGTCTTGACAAGGAAAAAACTTTTGGAAAGTACATTATACCAACAGAGGCTTATAGAGGTGAGGGAGCATCTTATTATTATGCGGCTCCTTCAGATTACATTGCTATTAAAAATCATGATAAGCTTGAAGAATTTTTTATCAAAGAAAAAGCACCATATACTAAAGGAAAAGTCTGGACTACAGACGTTATGCTTCGTGAGACACGCGGACTTGTTTCAAAGAGAAAGTCAGAAGGATGTATAGCAGTAGAAATGGAACTTGCAGGTGTTCAAGCAGCTTGTGATTTTTATGGATTTGAACTTTATGACTTTCTTGAGGCAGGAGATGTATTAAATGAGAGCTGTTATGAGGTCGAAGGACTTCATAATGCCAACCATGATATTGGGAAATTGTATTTGGCATTAAAATTTTTAAAAGAAATTTAAGATAAACAAATCAAGAGATTAGTATTGAAATAAATGGTTTTTAGGATTTAAAAGAAATCTTAAAAGCTGTTTTTTATTTTTTAAAAAGCAATTTTATGTTTGTTGTGGCAGTTGTAATCTATCATCTACACCGGTTTATTTTGCACAAAAACATGAAATTAAGAAAAGAAAACGTGGTATAATATAGGTGAGAACAGATATCAATAGGAGGCTGAAATGTTTAAGCGCTTTTTTGAAAATTTTAGAAAGCCAAAGGATAATTTTGGCGGCAGATTTATGTTAAAAAGCATGAATAAAGGACACGAAAAATTAGCGAGTTGGGGAAGGTCTTATATAAATATTGAAAACGATTATATTGTCCTAGATTTAGGCTGCGGCGGGGGTCGTAACATAAAATATTTTTTAACTAAAGCAAAAAAAGTTTACGGAATTGACCACTCAGAAACAAGTGTAAAAATGGCTAGTGAGATAAATAAAGAAGCGATTGAGTCTGGAAGATGCGGAATTTTTCTGGGAGACGTAAGAAGCCTTCCTTTTGAAGATGAATCCATAGATATCGTCACAGCGTTTGAAACTATTTATTTTTGGAATGACATAGAAGAATGTTTCAAAGAAATTTATCGTGTGCTTAAAAAAGGCGGACAATTTTTAATATGCAATGAAGTATCATCTATGAAAAGAAGAGATGTAAAAAAATTAGCCGATATGATAGAAATGGAAGTATACACACCCGACGACTTAACAAAAATGCTTGGAAAATTGGGCTTTGATTGTAAATACAGTTTAGATAGAAAACAACAAGTCGTATTTATCGCAAGAAAATAGATAAGATAAAGAAAGGCAAGGATAAAAATGAAATATCACAGTTTTTATTTCTATCAGTTTCAACATCCTATGAAAAAAGTTTTGGTGGAAAAATATGGACGAAAGTATGCTAGGGATATCCTCAAAAAAAGCAAAAAAATTTATCGAAAACTAGTAGAAGAAGCCGATGATATCGGCGATGATAATCCAATGGCATACAATGAGATGTTCGCTCTTGTATTTGTTGCGCCATATTTAGCAAGCGAAAAAGAAATTCCGCCAGAGACTATCCAGGAAATGATGCGTCGCTCTCTGTATTTTGTCAAATGGTTTTTTTCATTAACTAATCTAAATACTAAGAGGGGAAAAGAAGCCAATAAGAAAAATATAGTTAAGTATTATAAATGGTATACAGAAGAAAAAGAAAAGCTCTATCCCACATCATTTAAGGTCGATTTTGAGGGAGAACCATATGAGGGCGCTTGTTATTACAGAATTACTCGTTGTCCTATTTGTACATATACTAAAAAGCTTGGGGTACATGAATTAATGCCACTATTCTGTGAATTGGATGAGGTTATGATAAGTCTTCAACATGGAGTTTTACATAGAAAAGGCACGATAGCAAATGGAGCAGATTGTTGTGATTATTTTATCACAGGTGATAGAGAATGAACCGATGTTATATGAATAAGAAATTGGTAAAGTTTGTGATTAATTTATTATTATTGGAGTAGAATAAAATGAGCTTAACTTATAAAATTGCATCGACAATTGTGAGACTTATCGGAGTCAAAAAAATGTTTTTAAAGAACAAAGAAGAGATGCTTGATTATGCAAAAGGTGAAAATGCAAAAATAGTATTTGATTTAGAAAAGGCAAAGGCAAGGGCTACGAGAAAGAATTATTATCTTTATGATAGAGATGTTATGGGTTACAGACTGATTTCATATCAAAAAAATCAAACGCCCGCCGACGGTGCAGTTCTTTATCTATTTGGAGGAGGAATGATAACACAACCGAATAAACTGGATTTTAAATTATCGGAAAGAATAATGGAACAAACCGGAAAAGATGTTTGGTTTTTATTTTATCCACTTTGTTCAGAAGATGTAAAGATAGATAAGACATATGAAGTATCATTTGAAGCCTATAGGCTGATGACCGAAAGTTACAAGGCAGAAAATATCAGCGTACTTGGATTTTCATCAGGAGCTTGTCTATCACTAGGGATTTTTTTGCATAACAACGCCATAGGAAGACCACTTCCAATGCCAGGCAAGATTATTTCAGTTTCTCCAGGAGGAATTCCAGATGTAACTGTCGATGAAAATAAAGAAATTTGGGAGAAATTAAAAGAACTTAACCACAAGGATGTAATGATTGATCCGACGTACATTAAAACAGCAAGAGAAATCGCAAAAGGAGATGAAGACATACCTGAATATATGTTAGATGGAACTGTAGGAGATTTTACAGACTTTCCGAAAACATATTTTTATTACGGCGAAAATGAATGCCTCTACGCCTTTGCGCAAACCTTTAAAAAAGCAATGGAAAAATACAACGTCCCATACGAAATTATTGTAGGAAAAGGAATGTGTCACTGCTACCCATTGGTGAGATTCTTTAAAGAGGGAAGAGATGCACAAGATGAAATTATTGAATTGTTAGGACAATAATTTAGGACAGACAATGAAATCACAAGAATTTAAAATGCCGATATTTGGAGTTGGGCCAATATATGTAATTATTTGTCTAATCCTTACAATAGCTGGGATATGGCTTCATCTCAATGGATACATTTATCAAGGGAAAATGATTAAAGGCAAAATATTTTTTATCATAGCCGGAATATTCATGATCCTTTTAGGAATATATTTATGGATCCAAGCAGTAATATTTCAGAAAATAAATAAAAAAGTTACAGAAAAAAAGTTGATAACAACAGGAGTATATAGCATAGTAAGAAATCCTGTTTATTCAGCATTTACAATTATATTCACAGGTATATTTTTATTTACAGCAAACTATATTTTGTTAATACTTCCATTTGTATTTTGGGCTTTTTTAACAATACTAATGAAAAACACAGAAGAAAAATGGTTAAAAAATGAATTTGTAGAAGAATATGAAATATATTTAAAACAAGTAAATCGAGTAATACCACGGATCAGAAGAAAATAAGATTAATTCTATGCAAGCATCTACAGTTGTAGGTGCTTTTTTATGGATAATTATAGGAAGAGGTAGTAAATACAGAAAAATATAAATCTAGACCGTCAAATACTTGAATGAAAACACGCCAAATACTTGAATGAAAACTGAACAAATACTTGAATGAAAACTGAACAAATACTTGAACGAAAACTTGCCAAATACTTGAATGAAAAATGGACAAATACTTGAATAACTGATAAAATCTACTTAAGTAATAAGTATGGGAGGAAATTATGAAGGAGTATTTACCGAGAATTTCAGACAAATTGTTAGAAGAACGATTAGATGCAAAAGGAGCAGTTTTAATTGAAGGACCTAAATGGTGCGGAAAGACAACAACAGCGAAACAACAGGCTAAAAGTTTTATATCTATGGATCGTCCCGACATGACGAGACAATATCAACAAATGGCAGAGATTTCTCCTAATACTTTGCTTGAAGGAGAAACTCCAAGACTGATTGATGAGTGGCAAATAGCCCCTAATTTATGGAATACTGTGCGTTATGAAGTTGATAATAGAGATGAATTTGGTCAATTTATATTGACGGGTTCAGCAGTACCACATGAATTTGATGATTCTATGCACACAGGTACAGGAAGAATTTCTAGACTTTTGATGAGACCTATGAGTTTATTTGAGTCAAGGGATTCTAGTGGTGAAGTGTCTCTTAAAAATTTATTTGAAGGAGAAAACATCACAGCCGTTGATGAAACGTGTTTTGAAAAAATTGCTTTTCTAATTTGTAGAGGTGGATGGCCAAGATCAATTGGATTAAATGAAAAACCAGCTCTGTTCCAAGCTATAGATTATTTTGATGCTGTTGTGTCTACTGATATTAGTAGAGTGGATTCTATAAAAAGAGACAAAGAAAAGGCGAAGAGACTACTTAAATCGTATGCAAGACATGTAGGAACGCAAAGTTCTTTAGAGACTATAAGGCAAGATATGCTAGCAAATCAATCAGATACATTTGATCAGGTAACACTTTATTCTTACCTGGATGCTTTAAGAAAAATATTTGTTATAGAAGATTCTCCGGCGTGGAATCCGAATTTAAGATCAAAAACAGCCATACGAACAACAGATACAAGATATTTTTCAGATCCATCTATTGCGACGGCATCATTAGGTATGGGACCTAATGATTTACTAATTGATTTAAACACCATGGGATTTTTATTTGAAAACTTATGCGTTCGAGACTTAAGAATTTATACAGATTATTTAGATGGAACAGTTTATCATTATCGAGATAGGTCAGGATTAGAATGTGATGCAGTGATTCATCTCAGAAACGGCGCTTATGGACTTGTTGAAATTAAACTCGGTGGCGATAAATTAATTGAAGAGGGCGCTGAAACTTTAAAAGATTTAGCATCCAAAATAGATACAAAAAACATGTCAAAACCATCATTTATGATGGTATTATGCGCGAAATCACCTTTTGCATATAAAAGAAATGATGGTGTTTACGTAGTACCTATTACATCATTAAGACCTTAATAGTTTTGAGAATTTATGGATATATTCTCGGATATAAGAATTTTGAGGAAAATTATATTTTATCCTTATTGACCGCTCAAGTAAAGAGGTGGAGTGATTTCGGTGGCAAGAGTTATTTATTTTAAATTATTTATTACATTTGAAAAGGAGATTAAATATGATTAAACTGATTGATTTAATAAAAACAGATGATATGGAAAGAACTAAAATTAAATTTCATAAAAATGAAGGCGATATAAATAGACAGGCATATGACATGCTTCTTGAGGAGCCAGATACATGGCTTAGGATGAATCAGTGGAGAGAAAATAATCGAAATCATAATCTCGATTCTTGTAAGTACTTGATAGCGATGGCTCAGTATTATCCTTATGGGAAAGATTATTATATATTCGGCGGATTATATAAAGTTTGTGAAGAACATTCCGAAAAATTCTCATGTGAAGGTTATAAATTGGAAAAAGTAGAAGAATATGAAGAATTCGAAAAAAGAGTGATAGTTCGTATAAATGATCCGAAAAAATTATCACTTTCATATTTAAGATGGTACACTAAAGCACAAGAAGCTTTGAATGTAGAGGTTTATGAATTGGCTTCTTCAACAAAAACTCTTAATTTTACAGGTTACCAAAATGTATCGTTATCGCACAAAGATCTTGTTAGAATTATTTCAAATGATGAACCGACATATAAGCAAGCTCTATCAAATGTAAAGGGAGTTTATGTAATAACGGATAAAAATACGGGGAAACTTTATATTGGATCAGCTTCTGGTAACAGCAAAGGTATATGGCAAAGATGGTCATGCTATGCAAATTACTTAGATCCAACAGGAGGTAATAAAAAATTGACTGAGATATTCGACAAGGATGAAAGTTATATCCAAAAAAATTTTAAATATTCAATTTTAGAAATATTTGACACTAAAACAAAAACAGAACAAATATTAGAAAGAGAAAATTATTGGAAAAAAGTATTAGAAACAAAAAGATTCGGATATAATAAAAATTAATCCTATGAGGTGTAAAAATCGAAAGTGAATCACTCGAATATAATTAAGGAATGTAATTGGAGCAAATAGATATTTTACAATGGGAAATGTTCTGGTAGTAGATTTGATTAAAGAAATTGGTGAAAAAATAGTAAAAATAGTAAACGCAAATATTTGTGAAGACAATCTGCGTTGAAAATATTGAGGAGCCATTGATGCAGGAGATTCGATACTTGGATAAGATGGTCGATGAACTAGCTAAGGGTAAGAAGATAGAGAAAATTTTACGATAAAAATTTCTAAATAGAGTGCACTAGGCGGTAGAAATATCTATCGTCTTTTTTATTCTAGTTTCCATTAAATGACTTGTCCACAATAATTATTTGATATAATGATAAAAAGAGAAAGAGCAAATTTACAGGTTAATGATTATCATATAGTAAAAAGAAAAATCGCTAATCACTATGTGTTCTTTATACAAGGAGGGAGCATGAAAGGTTCAGAATGTAGGTTAATAGAGTATATGGAGGGTTCAAAAAAACGTTTTATAATTCCAGTTTATCAGCGTAATTACGACTGGAAGATAGAGAACTGCAAACAGCTTTATGACGATCTTATTAAAATAATAAAAAATAAAAGAAAAAGTCATTTCTTTGGCAGCTTGGTTTCTGTTTATGAACCATCTGGAAGAAATACGGAGTTTCTTGTAATCGATGGCCAGCAAAGGCTAACAACGGTGTCATTATTGCTTCTAGCAATGTATAATCTTATTAAGTCTGGGATAGTAATTCCGAGAGACGGTTTCTTAGACAAGCAGATTTATGAGGATTTTTTGGTTGATAAATATCAGCCAGAGGAAACTCGTATTAAGCTAAAACCTGTAAAAAACGATCAAAAGGCTTTTGGTAAGCTGTTTTATGATGTTAATGAATACATTATGGAGTCAAATCTTACCACTAACTACAATTATTTCTATGAAAGAATCCAAAAGCAGGAAATAACGATTGATGAATTGTTTGATGCAATATGCAGATTGGAGATTATTAACATAACGTTGAACAATGAGGATAACCCTCAGTTAATATTTGAAAGCTTGAACTCAACTGGTCTTGACTTGAGCGAGGGTGATAAAATCAGGAACTTTATATTGATGGGCCTACCTTCAAAAGAACAAGATGAGTACTATGATAAATATTGGAACAGAATTGAAGAATGTACTAAATATGATGTTAGCTCCTTTGTAAGGGATTATTTGAGCATCAAGCAGCTGGCAATACCATCACAGAGAAAGATTTATATCAGCTTTAAAGAGTACGTTGAGCAAAAATCGATCGAAACAGAAGAGCTTTTGAAAGATTTACTGGCATATGCTAAACGATATGAAATTTTGCTATGTGGTAGCACAAAGAATAAGGCTTTAGATGCATGTATATACAGGCTAAACAGATTGGAGACAACAGTTACAAGACCATTCTTCCTTGAAGTATTAAGGCTTTATGATGAAAATAAACTGGATATGTCAGAGCTTTCCGAAACATTTTTGATTACAGAAAATTATGTATTTAGAAGAACGATATGTGATTTACCGGCAAATGCATTGAGTAAAATATTTTATACACTTCATAGAGAAATCACGAGATATGAAGGAAATGATGCAGGATATGTTGAGAAATTTAAGTATGCACTTTTATCAAAGAAGGAAAGAGCGCGCTTTCCTAACGACGATGAATTTTCTGAAAAATTTACAGAGAGACCTGTTTACCAAATGAATAGCAAGAATAAGGTTTATATTATGGAACGTCTGGAAAATTATTCTACTGCAGAAGATAAAGATGTATATGGCCATTGTGATGATGGGACTTATTCCATCGAGCATATTATGCCGCAACATCTGACTCCAGCGTGGGTAAGGGCGCTTGGTGATGACTATGAAGAAATTCATGAGACATGGATTCATCGAATTGCAAATCTGACTTTGACTGCTTATAACTCAAAATATAGTAACAGTACATTTGAAGAGAAGAAATCAATGAAGAATGGATTTGAAGACAGTGGCATTCGAATGAACACTTATATTGCCAAGAAAGATAAATGGACTTTGACTGAACTCGAAGAACGTAGCAAATATTTGATGGGAAGGGCTCTCGAAATTTGGGCCGCGCCGACAAGCAAATTTAAGCCGGCAAAAAAACAGATGGATTCATTTACTTTGGACGACGATGCTTCATAAAGCGGAAGATTAATTACAAGCTTCAGTTATAAAAGTACAGAACAACCAGTTTCAAGTTGGGTAGAAATGTTCCAGAAAGTATTGCAAATTCTATATGCAGAAGACAGGAGTATAATCATAAAACTTGCCGTTTCTACAGAGGATAATGTTGCAAGACATTTTACAACGAATGAATCAGATTTCAAAAAGAGCGTTGAAATAGGAGATGGCATTTTCGTATGGACTAATTCAAGTACACAAAGCAAAATTTCCGTATTGAATAGAGTGTTTGAATTATATGATGCCGATCCAAGTGATTTGGTTTTTTACTTACGTGATGAAAATGAAAATACACATGACGAGGCGGGAAAACGATACGAACTTCGTAGAAAGTATTGGGCCTATGCATTAGATATTATAAAAGAAACGCATAGAGAAAGTGGATCTTTTGCTAATGTAAATCCATCAAAAGATAACTGGATTAGCGGTTTCATTGGAATTAGCGGATTTAAAATTAACTGTTTAGCAAACATCGATTTTGCAATGGTTGAATTGTATTTAGGAAAAGTTAAGAAAGAAGAGAATAAAAAAGCTTTTGATATGCTTATAAGATATAAAGATGATATTGAAAAAGCACTTGGAGTATCCCTCGTTTGGAGTCGCGAAGACGATATGAAGACATCAAAAATTTCATATAAACTAAATAATGTAAGTATAAAAAACGAAACTGATTGGTTGCAGATGGCAAAGTTTCATGCAGAGTGGAGCAAAAAATTCTATGATGTTATAGTGCCATATCTGAGAAATTTTTAGGTAGATATAGTAATTGAGCGGATATTCTCTTTGGAGAAAATTCCATTCGAGATTTCTATGTTTACTTAATAAATAGCAAATAAGATTTTTTGAATTTTATAATATAATAATCCACAGGACGATAGAAATATCGTCTTTTTTATTTTGGTTTTCTGTAAAATGACTTATTAACAACAATTATTGGGTATAAATATATGAGGAGGAATTTATGGATATTTTTTTAGTGGCATTTAAGTTGATTTTAGCTGCTGTACTAGGCGCTATTATTGGTGTAGAAAGAGAAATAAAGAACAGAGCAGCGGGTTTTCGTACTCACATTATTGTCAGTGTTGGAGCGTGTTTGATTATGCTCATAGGTATAGATGCGATAGGTGATATTTCCAAGGACCAAGCAAGAGATACTGCAAGGCTTGCAGGTCAAGTTGTGAGTGGAATTGGGTTTTTGGGAGCCGGTACTATTCTTCAAAAAAAGAACGGTGTTTCAGGTCTTACTACGGCTGCGACTTTGTGGCTTTCAGGAGCGATTGGGCTTGCTGTGGGAATTGGATATTATGAAGGGGCAATTATTGCAACTGTTATTTGTCTGATAACTTTGGTTTCACTTAAAGGAATCAGTGATTTAATCAACAAGAAAACTACAAAATCGTATATTATGGTTTTCGATACTAGTAATTTCAATCAAAAAAGCTTTTATGAATTTACTCAAGAAGAAGGCGTAGAAGTTAGAAAGATAGACATAATTGATGAGGATATGGATGATAAATCGATGATTGAATCCACGTTATCATTTCATAAGAATTATGATATTGGTAGATTTTTCAAGAAATTGAAATCAGATTTACATCTGAAATCGGTCAAATTGAGTGAAAAAGAGGATTAGATTTTATGAATAGAATTAAAAAGCTTTTGCCATATTTAATGGTTAATATAATCTGTTTTTATTTGTTGACATTGTTAATGAAAGATACGGGCAGTGCAATGTTTATTTTATTATTTGTAATTCCTGTTATAACTTTTGTGAATGCTATAATGTGTGGAAAGAAGAATTCTTTTGACATTCTTTACCCTCTTTTAGTTATGGTGATTTTCGTGCCTTACATACTTATTTATATGAATGAAAGTGCCACAATTTATATATTTATTTACGGTGTGATTTCGTTGATGGGATGCTTTGTGGGTAGCAGATTGAGATAAGAGTGGGGAAAATTATGAACTGGATTAATAGTTTTGAGATTTTATGCTATTTTATCGTATTTATCTTGGTTGTCGATATTTTGAAAAGCAAAAACTACAGAGAGCTTGGTCTTTTGATTTCGGGGGCATTAGCTGGGTTTTGTTTGGAACTTTTGGCAGTGAGATTTACAGATATTTATCATTATAGCAATGATTTTTTCATAAGTATTGGTTTTTATCCGTATCAGTTTCCCTTTTTCGGAGGCCTGATGTGGGGAGGAATCAGCGTGTGTGCGCTTAGAATCGCAAACAAGTTTTCAATCAGCAATATAATGAAGGCTTTGTTGAGTGGTTGGTTGATTGTGAGCATGGATTTGCTTTTGGATGTAGTGGCCATAAGGTTAAACGGAGGTTTCTGGGTGTGGGATGGGCGCCCAATCACTCTTGCTATCAATCATCATATGTTCATGAGCGTAATTTGGGTTAATTTTTTGGGATATATGTTTGAAGTGCCAGCAATTATTTTTATGACTTTGAAACAATGGGACAAATCTTACGGCAAATCAGATTTTAGTATTTCAAAATCGTTGTTGATAGGAATTTGTGCAGTATTGTTCGTAGCGGTGGCAAGTGCAATTTCTCTCGTTTTAGATAAAATAACTGATGAATGGTTTTCGTGCATTGCATTTTTGTTGATTTGGATTTTTATTTTTATAAAATTGATATCAATTTTAATTAGTCATCACAAATCAATTACGTTCAAAAACAAAAAGGATTGGTCACTATTTGTTTTCTGGTTTGGTATATATGTTTATTGTATTGCGGCGCTTTTTAAGCTTAATATTATGAGTGCCAATTTTTTATACGCATTTTTTATATTTTTCATTATGATAATGACGTTGGTTTTGAGTTTGATAGATATTGAAAATAATCATTAGGCATCTACATTTGTAGGTGCTTTTATTGTGGCTAAAATTACCATTTGAAACACAAATTGGGTATAAATAATACAACGAAAGTATATAGGAGTTTATTATGAATAAATCTATAATATCTAGAACAGTCAAAACTGCTTTGGCTTCACTTTTGGCGATAATTGTCTCGCAAGAGTTATCTCTTGAGTTTGCAGCTGCGGCGGGAATTATTGCAATATTAAATGTCTTTGATACTAGAAAAGCTACGATAGAAGGTGGACTGAAGAGAACTTTGTCTGCAGTGATTGCTCTTTTGATTGGAGGATTTTTATTTGAAAAATTAGGATACAAAACTTGGGTTTTCGGATTGTATTTGCTATTATTTGTGCCTGTGTCTTTTTTGTTAAGGATAGAGCTGGGGTTGGGACCTTCAAGTGTAATTGTGACACATTTGTTGGCCTTCGGAAGAATTGACTCAGCGATTATTTTGAATGAAATGGCACTAGTGTTTATAGGAACTGGATTTGCGATGCTAACCAATTTCTACGCACCTACAAGCCAAGATAGATTAAACAAGTTAATCGATAATATTGACGAAGATATGACGTTCATTTTGAATTTGTTCGGACAATCACTGATAACACATTTAGATGTGAAGTTATACAAAGACAAGATTTCAAAACTTGATGAAGACATCGACAAGGCGATTGAAATTGCGATAATTGAAAATGATAATTTAATTGAAAATAGCAGAGATATACTGGACAATTTGCGTTTGAGAAATAGGGAGATGGATTTATTAGAAGAGATGTATCATGATTTGAAGACGATTCCTGTTGAATATTCAGATGGAAAATACATTTCGGATATTTTAATTGAAACTTCTGAAAATTTGACAGATGGTGAGGAAATCACGAAGGTGAAAAATAGAATTGATTTTCTGAAAAATCATTTCAATATGATGAAATTGCCAGAAACTCACGAAGAATTTGCTATTCGTTCTGCAATTTTTCAAGTGTTCAGAAGTCTGGATCAATTTGTGGACATAAGTAACTATATTAATAATAAACTTAATAAGGAAAAAGGTAAAAGGTGATTATATGTGTGAAGAAAAGAATGAAGAACTGATTTTCAAGGAAAAGTTAGAGGAAGCTGTGGAGAGTTTTGGCAAGGGTAGCCAAGAGGGAGCGAAGGTGTCAATCAGAAATTGCCAGGATTTTTTTGGGTGTGTGTCGATTAGTCACCAAAAACAAATCGCACAAGCTTTTGAAATTGACGAGAAATACATCAAGACGATTATAAAATTCATTCCATCTATCAAAGAATCCAAGGTTGAATACGAGATTGTATGCTGCTCGGGACCGAGATGTGCGAAGAATGGATCAATGGAAGTGTTGAAGACTGTGAAAAAAGAGCTTGGCATGGATTTTAATGAAACATCTGCTGATGGGAAAATTCGACTAAGAACGCAAAACTGTTTCAAGAAATGCAAAGATGGTCCCAATATTATGATTAATGGCAAGTTCTATCATCACATGAATGCGGATAAAACAAAAGAAGTGCTACGAAATCTTAAGTAAATTATTTAAAATGCGAGAATTAACAAAATACATTTGACAAAATATATTATTAGTATTATATTTAATACATCAATAATTGACGTATTAAATATTGACTAATCAACGAATGGAGGTAAACATGAAATTATCACAAGAATTGAAATCGAAAAATATTAATTTTAAAAATAGAGTCATAATGCCACCGATGGCGACAGCTAAGGCTGATGAAAATGGTCATATTACAGATGAAATCCTGAACTATTATGAAGAAAAGACCGAAAACAAATTATTTTCAACTGTAATTATCGAACATTGTTTTGTGGAAGTTTTGGGAAAAGCCAGCAAAAACCAAACATCAATAGCAGACGATTCTACAATTGATGGAATGAGAAAACTTGCAAATCTTGTAAAATCTAATGACTCAAATGTAATATTACAAATTTCTCACGCCGGTAGTTCTACTAGTGAAGAAATTATCGGACAACAACCTGTAGCACCATCAGCTATTAAAAATCCATCGAAATCGACAGCAGAGCTTCCAAGAGAACTTTCATTAGAAGAAATAGAAAATATTATTGATAAATTTGTAGATGCGGCAGTAAGATCAAAAGAAGCTGGATTTGATGGAGTGGAAATCCATTCAGCTCATGGATATTTGTTGAACCAATTTTTATCGCCAATTACTAATAAAAGAACTGATGAATACGGTGGAGATATTGATGGAAGAATCAAAATCCATTTGGAAATTATAAGAAAAATCAGAGAAAAAGTAGGAAATGAGTATCCAATTTTTATAAGAATAGGAGCAGGAGATTATTTAGATGGAGGACTTTCAACAGACGATAGCATACATGCATGTAAAGAGTTTATAAAAGCTGGAGTGGATGTTCTGGATATTTCTGGTGGAATGTGTATGTTCTCAATCGATGATAAAAGAGCAGGATTCTTCGATTTTTTAGCAAAGCCAATTTTTGAAAATGTAGATGTGCCAGTAATTTTGACTGGAGGAGTAAAAACAGGTGATGATATAGAGGACATATTGAACCGTGGAGTATGCGATTTGGTAGGAGTTGGAAGATCAGTGTTCAAGGATTCCAATTGGATGAATGAACAAATCAAACCAATTATGTAAAGGGAAAATATGGAACTTAAGCAATTTAGTAATGCTTTGCACAAACTTAGATGTGTGGAGCAAAATCTTACAAAAGAATTTGAAAATAGTACAGGATTTTCCTTAACCAGATACGAAATATTGTTATATCTGGATGAGAAAAAACAAAGCCTTCAAACAGAAATTGCTGAACATATAGGAATTGATCCTGCGGCGATTACTCGTCAACTCAAAATTTTAGAAAAAGAAGGATTTGTTACAAGAGATAGAAACACTGACAATGCAAGAGAAATCATAGTTACACTCACGGATTATGCGAAATCTGAACTACAAATTTGCAAGCAAAATCACAAGGACAATCCGTGCAATGTTGCAGTGTCTATTTCAAAAAAAGAGATTGAAGATTTAATGGAGATTTTGGAATCTATTGAAGAAAAATTGTAATAACAAATAGGGGGTATTTAATGAATAATAATTTTGAAGATGTTGTATTTAATAGACATTCTGTAAAAGAATTTGATGTAAACAAAAAAATTGACAGAGAAGAAATGATACAAATTTTAGAAGAAGCAACACTTGCACCATCGTCAGTGAATCTTCAACCATGGAGATTTGTGGTTGTTGAATCTGATGAAGCAAAGGATAAGCTTCGTCCATTGATAAGATTTAATGTTAGACAGAATGATACTTCATCTGCGATGATTTTGATATTTGGAGATATGCAATGCTACGAAAAAGCAGATGAAATCTACAGTAAGGCAGTCGAAAAAGGTTATATGCCAGAAGATGTAAAAAAACAATTGATGGATTTGTTTATGCCAGTTTACAAGAACTATTCAAAATCAAAGATGAATGATGTAGTTAAAATCGATTCAAGTTTGATGGCTATGCAACTTATGCTAGTTGCAAGAGCTCATGGATACGACACAAATGCTATTGGTGGATTTGAAGAAGACCAACTTGCAGAGGCTTTCGGACTTGACCCGGAAAGATATGTTCCTGTGATTATAATCGCAATTGGTAAATCAAATTATGAACACCATGAATCAGTAAGGTTAGATATTAAAGATATTGCAAAATTTGAGTAAATTATAAGATGTATTGAAGTCATTATATTTTCAGGGATAATTTCATGGAAATATCACAAAAATAAGGCTAGCAATTTGCATAGCCTTATTTTGTTTCATCGCCCAAATGTTTTAATTTGTCCACTTGATCTTCTCTGCCGAGGACAATCAATACATCTCCAATTCGGAAAGTGTAGTTAACTGGTGGGTTGAAAATCATTTTATTATCTTCAATTGTTTTAATTGCAAGTACAATCAGACCTGTTTTATTTGGGATTTGGGCTTCAATTAAATTCTTATTTTCAAGATATGAGCCGCTTTTGACCACGACTTCTTCCAAATCCAATTCAACATCGCCAATTCTAGTAACCACATCTAAAAAAGAAATAATATTAGGCTTAGTCATCAACGAAGCCATTCTTTTGCCGCTGATTTCTACAGCGGACAAAGTTTTATTTGCTCCTACTTTCATCAACTTTTCGCTTCCCGATTTAGTAATTGCATTGGCGATTATGTAGATATTTTTGTTGAGATTTCTTGCAGTTAGCACAGTAACGATATTGTCTACTTCAGAATCCAACGTCGATACAAGACCCTTTGCTCTTTCGATTCCTGCGTGTTCCAATACTGCTTCTTCAGTTGACATGCCTTCAACAACTAAAATATCGTGGTGACTGTAATCATCAAGATCTTCACGTTTGTCCGTAATGACAACAAAATTCAAATTTTGATCGATAAAATTATTTATTATTACTTCTGCCAATTCACCAGAACCGCAAATAATGTAGTGATCGTCAAGTGAGGCTATTTTCTTTTCCATTTTACTTCCCTTCCAAAAATCTTTAACTTTTCCTTCTACAAACATAGCAACAACCGTAGTAAATGCGTATCCGACGATGCCGACACCCACAAATATCATAATTATAGAGAAAACCTCTGACCAATTACTAGTAGTGCCTACCTCACCGAAGCCAACAGTCGAAATGGTTATAACCGTCATGTATAGTGCATCTATGAAGTCGACTTTTAGCAAAAACATATAGCCAATAACGCCCACGATTAATAAAAGTGCAAATGCATATAAAATAAATTTAAGCTTCCTTTTTTCTTCCATAACTTACTCCTTGATGTTTAAATTATAATATATTTAAAAAGAAAAAACTATACGATTGTAAGCAAAACAAGATAAATAAAATTGAAATCTGATAGAATATAGCTAAGGAAAATTTTGGAGGGGCTAATGAACAAATTATGTTTTATAGGAGCTGGGAACATGGGATCTGCCATGATTTCAGGAGTTGTGAATGCAAATATAATAGATGCGAATAAAATTTGCGTGTCAAATAAATCTGCGGGAAAATTAATAGATTTAAACCAAAAACTAAAAGTTAACACTACAACTGACAACAAAAAAGCGTCTGAAAATTCCGACGTTGTGATACTGGCTGTAAAACCACACATTATCCCTTTGGTTTTGGAAGAAATCAAGGATAATATTAATAAGGAAACTATCGTGATTTCTGTTGCAGCAGGGGTTACTATTTCAGATATTGAAAAAATCACAGGAACTGACAGAAAAATTCTTCGTGTTATGCCGAACACGCCATGTCTTGTCGGTGAAGGAATGTCTGCGATTTGTACGAATGAAAATATAAATGATGATGATTTGAAAATCGTGAAGGAAATTTTTAATTCGTTTGGAAAAAGCGAAGTAATCGACGAGAGTTTGATGGACTGTGTGATTGGAGTTAGCGGCTCATCTCCTGCATATGTGTTTATGTTTATGGAAGCGATGGCTGATGCAGCTGTACAAACGGGAATGAAACGAGATATGGCATACAAATTCGTGGCACAATCGATGCTTGGCGCTTCTAAAATGTTAATGGAAACTCATAAACATCCAGGAGAATTGAAGGACATGGTGTGTTCGCCAGCGGGAACGACTATTAAGGCTGTGGAAGTTTTAGAAAAATACGGGCTTAGAAATGCTGTCATTCAAGCTCAGCTTGCTTGTGTTGAAAAATCACGTGAAATGAGTGCGAAATAATTTACAATGACTTTACAATAATGTAGTGTATGAAATTGTTTGTTATTTTTTAACATTTCATGGTGCAAATTATAGGTCTGTGTGATATAATATATTGTAAATTATTTTAGTGGGGGCAAAATGATGAGCGTTATTGATATTTCAATAAATTTCATATGTAAGCTTTTTGATTTGAGATTTACGAATCACGATCTAAGCCTTATCAATAAATTGAGAGGCAAATTGATAGCTATTTTTGCGTCCAATAAAAAAGTGTATAATTGTCAAAAAATTTAGGAGAATTCTATCTAGAATTCTCTATTTTTTTATTTTAGGAGGGTATTATGGAAAAATTGTACGAAGGTAAAGCAAAGGAAGTTTATTTAACAGAAAAGGCTGATGAATATATCATCAGATACAAGGATGATGCAACAGCTGGTAACGGTGAAAAGAAAGCTACAATTGCTGGTAAGGGTGAACTAAACTTAGCAATCACTACAATGATTTTTGAAATGCTTGAAAAAAACGGCATCAAAACTCATTACATTGAAACAATCAACAATACTGATATGAGAGTTAAAAAAGTTACTATCATGCCGCTTGAAGTTATCGTTAGAAACATCACTGCAGGTTCTTTTGCAAAAAGATACGGCGTTGAAGAAGGAAAAGTTTTAAATCAACCAACTTTTGAATTATCATATAAGAATGATGATTTGGGAGATCCATTGATGTGTGAAGACCACGCAATTGCTCTTGGAGTTATCACAAAAGAAGAATATGACTATTTAAGAGAAGAAACTTTGAAAATCAACGAATTACTTAAAGAATTTTTCTTAAAAATCAACTTAAAATTAGTTGACTTCAAAATCGAATTCGGTAAAACTGATGACGGACAAATCTTATTAGCTGACGAAATCAGCCCAGATACTTGCAGATTGTGGGATAAAGACACTAACCAAAAATTAGACAAAGATATTTTCAGAAGAGATTTGGGAGATTTGACAGAAGGCTACAAAGAAGTTCTAAATAGAATGAGAGGCTAGGATGTGTGGAGTTATAGGGATATATTCTAAGTCCGAAGTTAATAAGAAATTATTTTTCGGACTTAACTCCTTACAACACAGAGGACAAGAATCCTGTGGTATCACCGTTAGTAACGGTGAAAACCTACATAGAGAAAAAGGCATGGGACTTGTTATCGATGTGTTTAAGGAAGAAAATTTGAATAATTTAGTTGGTAATGTAGGAATTGGACATGTAAGATATTCGACAGCTGGTGGTTCTCACGATTACAACACTCAACCATTGATGGCTTTTGCCAAGGGAATTGAAATGAGTTTGGCGCACAATGGAAATCTTATCAATCACCAAATTTTAAGAACTAGACTTGAAGAAGATGGCGTGATGTTCCAAACAGCTATTGACAGTGAAGTTATTTTGTATTTGATTGCTAGATATTACAAAGGTGACATCGTTGAAGCTATCAAAAAAACAATGAAACTTATCAAAGGAGCTTACGCAGTTGTGTTGTGCTTGAAAGATAAGCTTGTAGCATTTCGTGATCCTTTGGGAATTAGACCTCTTGTTATGGGGAAAAATGATGAAGATGTTGTGTTCGCATCTGAAAATGCAGCTGTGGAAATCGTCGGAGCAACTGAAATCAGAGATGTTAAACCAGGAGAAATAATTGTCGTAGACAAAGAAGGAGCAAATTCTTCGATGTATACAACAGATGAAGCACCACGCCATTGTTTCTTTGAATATGTGTACTTCGCAAGAGAAGATGCCACATTAGATGGAACAAACGCATACAATTTTAGAAGAAGATGCGGAGAATATTTGTCACAAGAATCTCCATGTGATGTTGATTTGGTAGTTCCAGTTCCAGATTCTGGAATTCCTTCAGCGATAGGTTACGCACAAAAAACAGGAATTCCTTACGCACAAGGTTTGGTTAAAAACAGATACATGGGAAGAACTTTCATCAAACCAACTCAAAAAGAAAGAGAAATGGCTGTTAAGTTGAAACTAAATCCACTAAGACATGTATTAAAAGGAAAGAGAGTTGTACTTATAGATGATTCCATTGTAAGAGGAACTACAAGCGCCAATTTGATTCAAAGAATTAGAGAAGCTGGAGCGACAGAAGTTCACATGAGAATTACATCGCCACCTGTAAAATTCCCTTGCTATTACGGAATTGACACGCCTTCAAGAAAGCATTTGATTGCTGCAAACATGGATATCGAAGCTATCCGTGAAAAAATCGGCGCAGATAGCTTAGCGTTTATTTCAATGGAAGGAATGGTAAAATCAAGCAGCGACAAAATAGACAAATTCTGTAAGGCTTGTTTTGATGGAGATTATCCAGTAGATCCGATAGTTATATAGGTGATTAAATGAATATTGCAGTTTTTATTTCAGGTACTGGTACCAATTTGAAAGCTCTGTTGGATGCAAAAAAAGACAATTATTTCAAAAGCGATATTGTTGTTGTGGTTAGTAACAAAAATGCAGCTGGTCTTGGTTTTGCAAGAGATTTCAACGTGGATACTTTGGTTTCAAAAGATGATGAAGAAATCATCAATTGTTTAAAATCAAAAAACGTAGATTTGATCGTATTGGCAGGTTTCTTGCCTAAAATTTCAAAGAGAATTATAAATGAGTTTACAATTGTAAATATCCATCCATCATTGCTTCCAAAATACGGTGGTAAGGGATGTTATGGAATCCATGTTCACGAAAAAGTTTTTGCCAATAAGGAAAAAATTAGCGGTGCAACTGTGCATTTCGTGAATGAAAAATTAGACGATGGAGATATTTTGCTTCAAAGGTCTGTGGATATTTCTGATTGTAAATCGGAAGATGAGATAGCAAAGAAAGTTTTGAAAATAGAACATGGCATTTTGAAAGATGCTATAAAAAAATTGGAGGAGAGTTCATGCGCGCATTAATTTCACTTACGGATAAGACTGATGTTGGTAAGTTAGCAAAAAATTTACAAGAATTGGGATATGAAATCATATCTACAGGTGGTACTTACAAGGAAATCGAAAAATCTGGAGTAAATGTAATAGACATCTCCAAGGTTACAAATTTCCCTGAAATTTTGCAAGGCAGAGTGAAGACTTTGTCACCATACGTTCATGGTGGAATTTTGTACAAGAGAGATAACGATGAACACAAGAAAACTGTAGAAGAATTAAACATTCAACCAATCGATATTGTTGTGGTTAATTTGTACGATTTCCAAAACGCTTTAAAAACTGGAGACCACGATAACATCGTTGAAAACATCGATATCGGTGGTCCAACTTTGATAAGAAGTGCCGCAAAAAATTACAAGGACGTATTGGTTGTAACAGATCCGTCTGATTATGACGAACTTATCGACAGGTTGAAAAATGACAACGTGGACTTAGCTTACAGAGAAAAATTAGCGATGAAGGCTTTTAGCTTGACAGCTTACTACGATTCTGTGATTTCAAGATATTTCCAAGAACAAGTTGGAGAACGCAGCAAATACAGAACTTTTGGTTTCAAAAAAGAAGAAGAACTTAGATATGGTGAAAACTCACATCAAAGTGCCAATCTTTACATAGATCCATTTGTAAACGGCAAATTGACAGATTGCGAAGTTATTCACGGAAAAGCAATGAGCTTCAACAATTACAACGATTTGAATGTTGCAGTGGAATTAGCTGACGAATTGGGAGAAAATTCTTGTGTTGCATTGAAGCACCAATCTCCATGTGGAGTTGCCATTGCAGACAGCGTTTCAGAAGCTTACCACAAGGCTTACTTGGCAGATTCAACTTCGATTTTCGGCGGAATTATCGCTATTAATGGAGTTGTAGATGAAAAATGTGCCGACGAAATGAGCCAAATTTTCTTGGAAATTATCGCTGCGAAAGATTTCGACGAAAAAGCGCTTGAAATTTTGACTAAAAAGAAAAACATCAGACTTGTTAAAATAAAATTTGACAACGATTCAGTAAAAGAAGACATTAAATATTTGAATGGAAAAGTTTTAATCCAAGACAAGGACTTCGGTGTTGACGAATACAACGTAGTTACTGACGAAAAACCAAGTGATGAAAATAAGAAAGATTTGGAATTTGCCATGAAAGTGGTTAAATTCACAAAATCAAATGCAATTGTACTAGCAAAAGATTCTCACACTTTGGGAATTGGTGGAGGACAAACATCTAGGATTTGGGCGTTGGAAAACATAGCCAACAATCACCCGGACGTTGATTTTACTGGATGCGTATTGGCATCAGATGCTTTCTTCCCGTTTTCTGATTGCGTAGAATTTGCACACAAATTAGGAGTAAAAGCTATTATTCAACCAGGTGGAAGTATAAAAGACCAAGACTCCATCGATAAATGCAATGAGTACGGAATTAGCATGGTGTTCACAAAAAACAGACATTTCAAACATTAAAAATTGGGAGGTTTTATGAAAATTTTAGTTGTAGGTTCAGGTGGAAGAGAGTTCGCGCTTGGACGTAAAATAAAATCTTTTGATGAAAATAGGAAAGTTTTCTTCGCTCCAGGAAATGCTGGAACTGAAAGTATCGGAGAAAACGTAGATATTCAAGCAGATGATTTGCAAGGTCTGCTTGAATTTGCAAAGAAAAATGAAATAGACTTCACAGTTGTTGGCCCTGAAAATCCATTATGTGATGGGATTTCAGATTTGTTCGAAAAAAATGGTCTCAAAATATTTGGACCTGTAAAAAAAGCCGCTGAATTTGAAAATTCAAAATCATTTACGAAAAAATTCTTGGAAAAATACGACATCAATACAGCTAAGTATTTGGAGAGCAAAGATTTTGATGAGTCTTATGATTTTGCAAATAAATTGTTGGAAGAAAATGGCAAAGTTGTCGTTAAAAGAGATGGCCTTGCAGCTGGAAAAGGAGTCTACATTGTAGATAATTCTGATGATTTGAAGGAGATTCTGCAAGATGTACTAGAAAAAGACAACATGGTTGTCATCGAACAATTCCTAGACGGATTTGAAATGAGTTTGTTGTGCTTTACTGATTCTAAGACGATTCTTCCACTTCCAACTGCAAAGGATCACAAGAAGATTTTTGAAAGAGAAATGGGAGCAAACACTGGCGGCATGGGAACTTACGCTCCGAATGTCGAGGCAGAAGTATTTGTAGATAGAATCAAAAAAAGCGTATTGGATAAAATTCTCACAGGATTAAAAGAAGAAAACATTGATTTCAGAGGGTTGTTGTTCATTGGATTTATGATTACTGATGATGGAATTTACGTTTTGGAATTTAACGCGAGATTTGGAGATCCTGAAACTCAAGTCGTGCTTGAACTTATCGACAATGATTTGTTGGATATTATGATGAAAACAAGCGAAGCAAAATTATCCGATGTCGATTTGAAAATAAATGACAATAAGGCGCTTTGCATTGTACTAAGTGCTGGTGGATATCCGGAAAGCTATAACAAGGGCGATGAGATTATAATTTCTGATATGGACAGTGTTGTTTTCCATGCAGGAACGAAAAAAGTCGACGACAAAATCGCCACAAACGGTGGCCGAGTACTAAATATTGTAAATTCTAAAAAGAATTTTGATGATGTCATTAAGGCTTGTTATGAAGATATAGAAAAGGTGGATTTTAAAAACATGTATCACAGAACTGATATTGGTCCTAGAGTAAAAAGAGTTTATGTCAGGAAAAAAGACGAATACGATTATGAATCTAAGGAAAAGAAAAAGCAAATTGAAAACTTACTTGGAATTGATTTGGATAAATTCGTAATTTACAAGAGATACGATTTGGAAATTAGCGATGATAATTTGGGAAAAATTGTTGACACTGTCCTTAGCGAAAAATCTGTAGACGATGTGTTCTATGGAGAAGATGCGTTGAAATTACAAGCTGATATGAAAAACGCAATCGCTGTGGAATATTTGCCAGGTCAATTTGACCAAAGAAAACAAGGCGTGCTTGACACATTGAGTTTGATTTTGGATGAAGATGTGGATTGTAAGACATCGACAGTTTACGAAATCGAAGGCGCTAACAAAGAAGATTTGGAAAAAATCGAAAAATATTTGGTAAACCCTGTTGACAGTCACAAGGTTAATTTGCTTGGTATTCCAACAACTTTGAAACAAGAAAATCCTAAGAATTTGGAAAACGAAACATACAAAAATTTCAGAGATATGAAAGATGATGAGCTTCAAAAATTCGTCGACGATCACTCATTGGCGATGAATGACGAGGATTTGAAGTGCATCAGAGATTATTTCAAATCAGAAGACCGTGATCCAAACGAAACAGAAATCAAGATTTTGGACACTTACTGGTCTGACCATTGTAGACACACAACTTTTAACACTTTCTTGGATATTGAATTTAATGCAAAGACCAAACTAGATGAAGCAATTCACAATAGTTTTGAAGAATATTTGAAAGTTAGAGAAGAATTAAAAATAGAAAAACCAATCAATCTTATGAGTTTCGGAACGATTTTATCCAAATACATGAGAAGCAAAAACGAGTTTGATGATTTGGAAATTTCATCTGAAATCAACGCTTGTTCTGTAAAAATCAAAGTTCGCGTAGAAGTAAATGGTGTTGACGAAACTAGAGATTATTTGTTGATGTTCAAAAACGAAACACACAATCACCCAACAGAAATCGAACCATTTGGTGGAGCAAGTACATGTTTGGGTGGAGCAATCAGAGACCCATTAAGCGGTAGAGCATTCGTCTACCAAGCTATGAGAATTACAGGAGCGGGCAATCCTCTTACTTCATTGGAAGACACGATGGATGGAAAGCTTCCTCAAATTAAAATTACACAAGAAGCTGCGAAGGGATATTCTTCTTACGGAAACCAAATTGGTTTGGCAACTGGATTTGTAGATGAAATTTACCACGACGGATATGTTGCTAAGAGATTGGAATGTGGAGCTGTAATGGCAGCTGCGCCAATTGAAAATGTCAAGAGAATTGAACCTGAAAAAGGAGACATCGTAATCTTACTTGGCGGAAGAACTGGACGTGACGGAATTGGTGGAGCGACAGGTTCTTCAAAGAGTCACAAAGTTACAAGTATCAAAACAGAATCTGCACAGGTTCAAAAAGGTAACGCACCTGAAGAAAGAAAAATCCAAAGACTTTTCAGAATTCCTGAACTTGCAAGTTTAATCAAAAAATGTAACGACTTCGGAGCAGGTGGAGTGAGCGTTGCGATTGGTGAGCTTCACGACGGAGTGGATATTTATTTGGATAGAGTTCCATTGAAATACAAAGGCCTTAAACCATTTGAAATCGCAATCAGTGAATCCCAAGAAAGAATGGCATGTGTAATAGCTAAGAAAGATTTGGAAGAATTTGTAAAATATGCAGACGCAGAGAACATCGAGACAACTGTGGTTGCAGACATCACAGATACTAACAGAATGAGAATGTTCTACGATGAAGATTTGATTGCAGACATAAGCTACGATTTCATCAACACAAATGGTTCAGATAGAAACGCTGAAGTTGAAGTTGTATCAGAAGATGTTCCAGAAATTTTGACTGAAAAATGTTCTGATGCGAACAAATTCTACGACAAAGTTAAAAAACTCAACATAACATCCAAGAGAGATTTGATAGAGATGTTCGACTCCACAATCGGAAGAAACACTGTTATCAATCCAATGGGTGGTAAGTTGCAATTGAATCCATCACAAGCAATGGTTGCAAAAATCCCTACAATGGACGGAATTATGAAAACTGTATCCATGATGAGTTACGGATTTGATGCTGATTTGTCAGAACAATCTCAATACTTGGGAGGATACTACGCAGTTGTGGAATCAATCAGTAAACTAATCGCTTTGGGTTCTGACAAAAACTTAATCAGATTGACATTCCAAGAATATTACGAAAAAATGCTAGACAAAAAGATTTGGTCCAAACCATTGAAGGCACTACTTGGAGCATTCACTGTTTCCAAACATTTCAAAGCAATGCCAATCGGTGGGAAAGACAGTATGAGTGGAAACTTCGAGGACATCAAGGTTCCACCAACAATGATTTCATTTGCAGTGACTCACGAAGATGTGGACAACATCATTACGAATGATTTGAAAGGCAAAGGCAAAATCGGTCTTGTCAAAACTCCTTACGAAGAAGATGGAACATTGAACCTTGAAAAATTAGAAGAAAATTTCGATTTTATCACAGAACAAATCAGAAAGAAAAATATTATTTCTGCAATTGCATTGGATAAGAAAGGATTGTTGGCTAATATTTTTGAACAATCTGCAGGAAACACTGGTTTTAATATCAAATTTGATAATTTGTACAACCCAATGTACGGAAGTTTCGTAGTTGAATATATTGAAGACGACGAAAATATCGAACACATCGGTGATTTTGCAGATGAAATTATCGTAAATGATGTTAAATTAGATTCAGATAAATTATTAGAAGGCTACACTACAGTTTTAAATAAAGTATTCACACCAAAAGAAAAAATCGAGTACAAACCAATAGAAAACAAAAAAATCGAACAACGTAGAATGAAATCCAAGAAACCAACTGATACACCTCACGTTGTAATCTTGGCAGCTCCTGGAACAAACTGTGAATGGGATACGTTGAATGCATTCAAAGAAAATGGAGCAGATGGTGAAATTGTTCTATTCAAAAACAGAAACCAAGAAGATATATTGAATTCTATTGATGTTTTGGCTGAAAAAATTAGAAAAGCGCAAATATTTGCCATTCCTGGAGGTTTTTCACTTGGAGATGAGCCAGACGGATCAGCAAAGTTCTTGGCAAATATCCTAAGAAATGAGAAAATAAGTAGTGCGATAGATTATTTGTTGAACGAAAACGACGGATTGGTAATTGGAATTTGCAACGGATTCCAAGCTTTGGTGAAGACTGGACTTCTTCCTTATGGAAAAGTTACATCACCACAAGAAGACGATCCAAACTTGACATTCAACACTAACAGAAGACACATTGCGACATTTGTAGATACATTGTGCTTGACTAATAACAGTCCTTGGACAAATGGAATTGACTTGAACAAAACTTACAGAATGCCGATTTCACACGGTGAAGGAAGATTTGTAATCAAAGAAGACAAACTCCAAGAACTTTTGGATAATGAACAAGTTTTCTCAGCTTACAAAATCTCTCCAAACGGATCGGACTACAATATCGAAGGAATTTTATCCAGAGATGGTAAGATTTTGGGAAGAATGTGTCATACTGAAAGAATCGCAGAAGATTTGTACAAAAATATTTACGACATCGACAAGCAAAATATTTTTAGAAATGCAGTAGAATACTTCAAGGAGAAATAATGAACAACGATATTTACCAAAGTCCATTAAACACGAGATACGCTAGCCACGAAATGAGCCACAATTTCAGCTCTCAAGTTAAGTTTGAAACTTTCAGAAGATTGTGGTTGGCATTGGCGAAATCTGAAAAAGAATTGGGACTTAATATTACAGACGAACAAATAGAAGAATTGCAAACGCACATTTCAGACATCGACTTTGATAAGGCTGCTGAATACGAAAAAGTTCTTCGTCATGATGTAATGGCTCACGTGAAAACATACGGAGAAGTGTGTCCAAATGCGGCTGGAATTATCCACTTAGGAGCGACAAGCTGCTATGTAACTGATAACACTGACATTATAGTGATGAGAAATGCTCTTGAAATCGTAGAGAAAAAGTTAGCGATTTTGATTAAACACTTGTCTGATTTTGCAATTAAATACAAGGATTTGCCAACACTTGGCTACACTCATTATCAACCAGCACAATTAGTGACTGTTGGAAAGCGTGCTACTTTGTGGATTCAAGATTTTCTTATGGATTTGGAAGAAGTTATTTACAGAAAAGAAAATTTAAAATTGAGAGGAGTAAAGGGAACTACTGGAACTCAAGCATCATTTTTAAAACTTTTCGACAATGACCACGACAAAGTAAAAGAACTGGAAAAGAAAATCGTAAAAGAAATGGGATTTGACAGCGCAGTTAGCGTGAGTGGACAAACATACACAAGAAAAATCGACTACCACGTGCTACAAGTTCTATCTTCAATCGCACAATCAGCTCACAAAATGACAAACGACATCAGACTTTTGCAAAACAGAAAAGAATTGGAAGAACCGTTTGAAAAAACACAAATCGGTTCATCTGCGATGGCTTACAAGAGAAATCCAATGAGATGCGAAAGAATCTCATCGCTTTCAAAATACGTAATGAGTTTGGTTCAAAACCCACAATTTGTAGCAAGTACTCAATGGCTTGAAAGAACGTTGGATGACTCTGCAAACAAGAGAATGAGCGTTCCAGAAAGCTTCATGGCTGTGGATAGTATTTTGGAAATAGCAATCAACGTTACAGACGGACTTGTTGTTTACGAAAACCAAATCAAAGCACACGTTAATGAAGAATTACCATTTATGGCGACTGAAAACATATTGATGGAAGCTGTAAAACGTGGCGGCGACAGACAAGAACTTCACGAAAAAATCAGAGAATATTCAATGGTTGCAGGTAGAAGAGTAAAAGAAGAAGGACTTGACAACAATTTATTAGAATTATTGGAAAAAGACGAAGCTTTTAATCTTGACAAAGACGATTTGAATTCACTTTTAGACGGCAAGCTTTACATTGGAAGATGCCCAGAACAAGTGGTTGAATTTATCGAAGAAGACGTCAAACCAGTTATTTCAAAATACGACACAGAATACTCTGTTGATTTGAAAGTTTAAAAATATTAGAAATGCACATGGCTTAGTAGGCTGTGTGCATTTTTTTAGTTGATTATATTAAATTTATACGATACAATGAATTCAAATATAATTAGTAGGTGAAATATGGAAAAATTTAAGAAAATATTTTTGATAGTTCTTCTAGTTGCGTTAACTGTGGGACTGATGGTGTTTGTTCCTTATGATTCAATCAGAAACTTGGTACAAAAATCTGGCCCATGGGGAGCAGTTGTGTATATTTTATTGTTCACAATACTTCCAATTGGTTTTTTCCCAGTTCCAGCATTAGCGTTAATCGGTGGAGTTAGCTTCGGACTTGTTAAAGGAAGTATTTACACAGTTATAGGAGCATCGATGAACTGCTTGCTTATGTTTGAACTTTCTAGAAAAATCGGACACGATTATGTTGTTAAGATGATTAATGAAAAATTCTCCGAAAAAAATAGGGACAGAATACTAAATGCACCAGATTCAAAACTGTTCACTCTTTTGTTCATTTGCAGATTGATTCCGATTATTCCATACAATCTTATAAATTACGGGTTTGGATTGACGAACATAAGCCTATCCAAATATATGTTTGCATCAGTTCTTGGAATAATTCCTGGAACGCTTGTGTATTTGAATTTGGGAGATAAAGTGCTAAATGTAGGATCCAAGGAATTCTACCAAGCGATTATTTTGGTAGTAGGACTTACTGTTGTGAGCTTGATAATGGCTAGAATAATCGACAAAAAAGACAAGGAAAAACAAAAAGATTTGAAGTAATTTGATGATGAGGGAGTAGTAGCTAACGGCCTTTTCCAGAGGACTCACTCGTTATACTTTGATATAATTAATTATTCTTTGAAATAATTCACTTCATCTCATTTAATAAAAACAAACACAAAAAACCGCAATGCTTACAGTATGAGCTATTGCGGTTATTTTTATGAATTAAAAATTCTCTTCTAAGTATTTTTTTGTGAATTTTACGAAATCTATAACTGGCTCTGAGAGTAAAGAGTTGGAACGATATACCAGATAGAAGTGACGTACCGATTCGAAATCGTCGATTTTGAAAGAAATCAATTGATTATTTGCAACTTCTTCTTCTACTGAAAGTTTACTCATAATCGATATCCCCATTCCACTTCGAATGCATTGCTTCAAAGTTTCTGTGCTATTTGCTGTTCCAATCAAATTCAGTGAATTCTTGCTGATTCCTAAAGCGTCTATCATTTTCATAGATTCCTTTAATGTTCCAGAACCTTGTTCACGAAAAATTATTGGTTCCTTTAAAATAGAACTTATCTTGACATTGTTTTTCTTCAATGCATTATAATAATCGTTATATGGTGTGACTACTACTAGCTTATCGCTTAGGACTTTTTCAAAGGTAAGTTCTTTATCCATTGTAGTCATGCCTACAATTCCAATATTGATAGAACCATTTATAACTCCGTCAATCGTAGTTAAACTATCTGATTGAATTATATTAACCAAAGTTTTGATGTGAGATTTGTGATATTTTGTTAAAAGAGAAGGTAGAATATATGTTGCAGGAACAGAACTTGCACCGATGTTGAAGGTAGTTAGACTTTTTTTTGAAAAAGAATCCTGCATGCTTTCCATAATCCTTGAAATAGCCTTAGCGTAGTTGTAGAATTCTCTTCCTTCAGGAGTAAGCTCTAACTTTTTAGTTGTTCTTTTTAATAATTCTGCATTAAGTTCATTTTCAATTTGTTTGATGTGGGTGCTTATCGTGGGCTGTGTAAGATAAAGTCTTTTAGCAGCCTCAGAAAAACTATCCCATTCCACAACAGTTATGAACGTTTCTAATTGTTTTAAATCCATAATATCTCTCTCTTCGTGGTATTTAATATATATATTTTATCATATACCTTTTATTTTACAAAATACGCAAATACTTTATAGTAATATACCCAATTGTAAATAAATTTAACAAACGATTTACTATTTATAGGAAAAATCTATAAGTGATTCAAAATTACAAAATGTTAGTAAATCAATATTTGTAAGATGATCTTTAGAATATAAATGATAAAAATTTGCAAAAAGTTAAAAATACGGCGTTATTTATAGAAAATTTCAATTAATGAATAAATGATATTTATGATAAAATAATTTGTATGTAAAAAGTAAATAATATTAGAAACATTAAATATTTAAGAGGGAAAATATGAAGAAAATTTTGAAAATTTTACAATTGATAGCGGCGGTTATTTTAGCTTTAATACCAAAAGTCATCGCAAAACCATGCAAAGTAATGCCAGGCAAAATGCCAATGAAATGCTTTCACATGTCAAATGCGGTATTTGTCATAGCAATAAGTATCGTGATTTTATTAATCATAGCATATATCATTAAAGACGAAAAAATCGAATGGGGAATTAATATCGCGGTTCCAGTTTTAGCTATTGATTCATTCTTATTAGCAAAATTTGTAATAGGTGGTTGTAAACACGCAGGTGCCGCTTGTCAAATGAAGACAATTCCAGCAGTGTCAATCTGCTCGATAATCCTTGCAATAATTTCAATAGCTTATCTTGTGGTATTAAAGAAGAGTATCGATGAAAGATAAACTTTACCTTAAAAACTGGATGTCATCAAATCCTGTCAGAACTTTTATAATAGTTTTGATTATGGCGATAGTGTCTGCACTTTTGTTTGTAAGCATGTATTTTTCAATTGGACTTAACAATTCAATTGATAATATGAAACAAAGATTGGGCGCAGATATGATGATTGTTCCAGAAAAAAGTGGCAAAGAACAGGAAGCATTATTCGTATCTGGTAAACCTTCTGAGTTCTACATGAAAAATGATGTGCTTGATAAAGTACAAAAAGTCGAAGGAGTAAAACAAGCAGCTCCACAATTGTACATTGCGACTCTTCAAGAATCTTGTTGTTCATTCCCTGTCCAAGCTATAGGAATTGATTTTGAAAAGGACTTTACAATTAAACCTTGGATGAAACAAGATGTAAAGGAATTGAAAGACGGAGAAATTTTAATCGGAAATAATGTGAGTGTAGTTGATGCAAACACATTGACTTTTTTCGGCAAAAAATACAAAGTGAAATCAAAATTAATGAAAACTGGTCTTGGATTTGATAATGCAATATTCATGAATTTTGATACGGCGAAGAAAATGCTACAAGATTCTGTTAAAGTTCATCCACAAAAATACGTTCCAAATTCTGAAATATCTTCAATTTTAATAAAAAAACAAGATAATGCAGATAGTGAACAATTAACAGTTAACCTTATGAAATCACTTAGAGGTACACACACTATGGTTGTCATGAACAAAAACTTCGTAGACAATCTATCCAAAGAAATGTTATCTCTTATGAAATATTTGAAAATACTACTAACATTTACATTGATAATGGCAATAATCGTATTAATTTCGATATTTACAGTTGATTTCAAAGACAAAGAAAAGCAAATGGCAACACTTAGAATACTTGGTATAACAAAGAGTAAACTAAAATCCATTATCCTAAAATATTCAGTAGTACTATCATTTATTGGGGCAGTAATAGGAATTGGATTATCCATACTCACAGTGAAGCTATTCTCAGGTCAAATCGAGAAATCTTTGGACTTGGCATTTATGAGCGTTAATGCAAAAGAAATACTAATTATTTCGGCGATAACATTATTAGTTGTAGTAGTAATTGCCCTAATCACGCAAATATTCAACGTAATCAAAATATCCAAAGACGAATTAGCACTAACATTGAGAGGTAATTAAATGGAAATATTGAAAATACAAAATTTATCAAAAAGCTACCTTATCAATTCTGATAGAAAAAACGAAGTACTAAAAAATGTAAATCTAATTGTAGATGAAAATGACTATATCGCGATAGTCGGAGCAAGTGGCGCAGGTAAAAGTACACTTCTAAATGTGATTTTAGGTTTTTTAAATTACGATGGAGGAAGCGTACAAGTTTTCTCCAAAGAAGTAAAAGATTTTACAGACAAAGAAATATCTGATCTTCGCTCCAAGAAAATATCATTTGTACCACAAGATTTGATAGTATTTCCAGCATTAACAGTTAAGGAAAACTTGGAAATGAAAGCAGATATTTCAGGCGTGGATAATTTTGATTATGAGAAATTCATCAAAAAATACGACATGGAAGAACTCCTTCAACTAAACAGTGCGAAAAATTTGTCTGGCGGAGAAATCAAAAAATTAATGATTCTAAGGGCGTTAATTAATGAACCAGAGCTATTAATACTAGATGAACCAACAGCTAACTTGGACGAAGAATACGTCGACAAATTCTTGGACTTGCTCGATGAATTGAACAAAAAAACAACACTAATATGTGTAACACACGATTCAAGACTCAAAAACAGAGCGAAAAAAGTGTACAAATTATCGGGGAAAAATTTATCCGAATAAAATATAACTGATCTTCAAAAGTTATAAGACTTAGAAGGTCAGTTTTTTTATTGCAATCATTGACAAGTTAATTTACTAAGAATAAAATCTAATTGAGAGAAAAAAGTAAAATAAATGAAAATATTAGAAGCTTCAATGAAAGAGACACGTATACTATTTAAAATGGCGACAAAAATATGTAATAACGAAATGTTGACGAATCAGACGAATTTAAAGAAATTCTACAGTCAGATGAAGAATCAAACAGTATTATTTGTTTCAAGAAAGGTTTATAAATTTGAGAAGACATGGAAATATTTAAAATACTTTTACCTTTGATTATAACGGCGATATTAGTTCTAATCGTCATCAAAAAATCGAAAAAACAATCAGATAAATCCGATGATAATTATATGTCACTTGGAATGGCGTTAGGAATGACGCTAGGCGCGGGTTTCGGAACTGCTTTAGGAAAAGACAACATCGCGACTTCTATATCAATCGGTATGCTTTTGGGTATGGTTATAGGAATGAGCATAACAAAAAAATAAATTTATCCGTAGAAGACACCAGTTAAAAGGTGTCTTTTTTATATTGTGTACACAATAAATATATGTAAAATGTTTGTAAAAATATCGAAAATTGGTATAAATAGCTTATTTCTCACGAATAATCGGGTATAAATATAAATGAATACACGTGCAATTAAAGTGAGTGAAAGGAAAAGCAGTGAGGAAAAAATACAGGGATAAATTTACCAATCCCGAAATCGTAAAACGAATTGAACAAATAGAAAATTCTCCACAAATGCAATCAAAACTACATTCAGTAAAAACCGGAATGAAGAACAACGTTATTAATCCATTTGTATTAGTTATAGGTGCTATATTCGTATTTATTGCATTAAGAGCAATGCTAGATATTTATTCGCTTCTTGTAATGGCTGCTATAGTGTATTTTTGGAAAAAATATTCAAAACAACGAAGAAATGAACTTGCAAACTCCTACATTGATAATTTCCTATTACCAGTGTTGAATGAAATCTTGCCGGATACAACAATTGATTATTCTAAGAAAATTGATGTGAAAGTAATGAAAAGGTTGGTTCCTGATTCTCAGTATTATTTTGGAAACTGCCACATAGTATTTGGCGATGATTACAAAACAGAGTTTTCTAATATGGAAGCTCTCACAGAAACTGAAGATAGTGAAGGACACACACGACAAATTATCGATTTTTGTGGACAGGTTTTGATGGCGAAATTTGACACTAAAATAAATGGACACATAAGAGTAGTTCCCATAAAAAAAGTTAAAGTACTTGGACTTAGAAATCACGGAAACTACGGCAAGAAAACAAAAATAGAAAAAGAAATTGAGACGGAATCCATTGAGTTCAACAATTCATACGCAATATATTCAACAGATGATTTCTACACAAGACTAATTCTAGATCCTAAAATTATAGAGTTATTGAACGATTGGAAAGAAAAAATGAAAGTGTGCTTATACATGAATGAACAATACATCTCCGTATCATTCGAATCAAATGCGTTTTTATTTACATTACCAAATACGAAAAAACAAGTTGATGAATTGTCGCTTTCAGCAGAATACGAAAAAGTTAGAGAAAAATTATCAGGATTTTACTCTCTAATAGATATAATAGGTGAAAAATTATAAGGAGAAATTATGGACAGATTTCTAAATTCGGAATTCACAGCAATTGGAATAATTGCATTAATCATTTTTATAGTAATAATTTGGTGGGTAAAAACATCGAATAGATTTAACCGATACAAAGTCGTAATAGACGAATCCAAGAAAAACGTGGACATTGAATTAGCAAAAAGATACGACACAATTTGTGAAATGATAAAAGTTGCCAAATCATACGCAAAACATGAAAGCTCAACTTTTTCGGATGTAATTAAACTTCGACAAAATGCAAATATCAAAGAATTCAACACTGCAATACAAAACCAAGACAAAGAAATCAGCAAAATATTTGCACTTGCTGAAAGCTACCCGGACCTTAAATCGTCACAAGAATTCATCAATCTACAAGATGAAATTAGCGACGAAAATGAACAATTAGCCGCTGCAAAAAGAATCGTAAACAACAATATCAGCATAATAAACCAAGAAATCGTGTCTTTTCCAAAATCAGTTGTCGCAAAATCTAAAGGATTGAAAGAAATGGAATTTCTTAAAGAACAAAACATAGACGTCAAAAAGTCAATCAATGAATTCGACTATGATGTAAAATAATTAGAATAAGTAAAAATTTAGGGGATAACTTCTGTGATTGTAACGATCTTGGAAGTTTTTTTGAGTAAAAAAAGATGGTTAGTACGGAGGAATAATGTATGAAATTACAACTCTTAAGGTCAGAGATGTATATTTGTGGATGGAGCAAAATACGTTTTTCAAGAAAATGTTGATTCACTAAAAAATCTTATAAAATAACACACAAAAATCAGAGCTGATTAAAAAGCTCTGATTTTTTAATGAGTAATTTTAAATTCTCCTTTGTCACGGATATTGTATCATATCCGTGACGAAAACTCTATTTCTACCTATAATAGCAAACTTTAGCGAATCGCAATGCTTTTGAAATAACTTCAAAATCCAAGAAATCAGTCGTGAAGATTTCTCCATCGACGTTGACCATTAATTCCTTTTCGAATTTGATACTTCCTTTAGTCAATTTTTGAAAATGAATAAGGGGATGTGACAGATGAGCACCTTTTTTGTATTTGAAAATCAAAGGAATTATCTTGTACAATGGCATTGCTTCTGCCAAGCACATTTCCAACACTCCATCGGTCAAATTCGCATATGGTGAAGGATTGAACCCTCCTCCGTAGAAACCGCCATTGCAAATGGCACCTAAGAGATAATATCCTTTTAAATTCACATCTCCGTTTTCTCCGTTACTTGTACTAGATTCCAGCTTGTATTTTGGAATTTTAAATATATTTTGAAAAACGGCAAGAGGATATGCATTTGCCCTGAGTTTTGGATTTTTCTTCAACAAATTATACGCAGAATTTAAAATTACTGTATCAAAACCAAAGCTGAGTACGTTCACACAATATCTTCCGTTGACTTTGATTAAATCGATATCGTCAATAACGGGCTTGATTGTGTTTTCGATTTTGAAGCTTGAATAATCGAAATTCTTAGAAAAATCATTCGCTGTTCCCGATGGAATAAGTCCCACGCTGAACTTAGCATTGATTTCTTTCATTTTATTTATTACTTCGTTTAATGTTCCATCTCCTGAACACACATACAAAACGACGTCCGAACAATCACAATATTTTTGAACGATTTCACAGGCGTGGTTTTTGTGTTCTGTTTTTATTATTGTATATTTCAAATTATTGCTTGAGTAACACTTCACAATTGAGTGCTCTAACTCTGAGAATGAGCCTGCTCCAGCCTTGCTACTCAACAAAAACACGTATTTCATTTAATCACCATTCATATTATAATATAAACATAAATTGCTGTACATAGAATTTTACAAAAAGGATGATGTCATGAATAAATTTGTTTATAATATAATTTACGTGCTGATAGTTGTAGGACTTATAGCATTATTCGAAAGAATTTTTAGAAATAGAAAAGACAATCCGACGCTCAACAAAATTTACAAAATATTAGTGGTGATTTTTTGGATAATTGCTACTATCGTCACAGTCTTGCTGTACTGGGCAGGTTACGGATATTTCAAACAAGGAAATTCGTCAGTTGCAGTAAAGCTTTTTGTATTTGGAATTTTGATGACTGTAAGCGTTGGTTATAAGATTTATACTTTGATTGGAAATAAAAATGAAAATAATTAATGAACTTAAATCTCTACAAGATTTTAAATATCGTGATTTTCAAGCAAAACTAATTCCTAATATCGACAAGTCAACGATAATTGGAGTTAGAATGCCTGATTTGAGAAAATTAGCCAAGAAAATAGATGAAAAACAGGCACAAATTTTCATGGAAGATTTGCCACACACATATTACGAAGAAAATATGCTTCATTCTATTTTGATTTCCAACATGAAAAATTATGACGATTGTGTAGATCACTTGGAGAGATTTCTTCCGTTTGTCGATAATTGGGCGGTGTGCGATTGCATTTCGCCGAAAATTTTCACAAAAAACACCGACAAATTAATCGACAAAATAAAATTATGGGCAAAATCATCTCACCCTTACACCATTAGAGTGGCTATTTGTCTTTTGATGAAATATTTCTTGGATGATGAGTTCAAGGTAGAGTATTTGAAAATAGCAACTGATATCAGAAGCGAAGAATACTATGTAAATATGATGATTGCGTGGTTTTTAGCGACAGCATTGGCAAAACAATGGGACGATGTTATATTCGTGTTGGAAGATAATTTGCTGGAGAGTTGGACACACAATAAAACCATTCAAAAAGCGAGGGAAAGTTTCAGAATAACACCAGAACAAAAACAATATCTAAAATCGTTAAAGAAAAGGAGATAAAATGCGAAGAAAAGATCGTGAAATCACAAGTTTTGATGAACAATTGAAGATAATTGATCAATGTGATGTATGTAGGCTTGGGCTTGTGGATGATGATGGATATCCGTATATTTTGCCGCTTAATTTTGGATACGAAGTGATTGACAATGAATTGGTTTTGTATTTTCATGGAGCATTGGAAGGCTACAAATACGAACTAATCGACAAGAACAACAAGGCTTCTTTTGAGATGGATTGCAATCACGATTTGTATTCCAATAGAGAAATAGGATACTGCACGATGAATTATTCGAGCATAATGGGCAAGGGTGTAGTCGAATATGTGACAGATGCTGAGGAAAAATTCAGAGCGTTGACCGTGATGACTGACAAATATCACGTGGAACATTTTGAATTCAATCCAAAAGCAATTCCAAGAACTAGAGTTTTTAAATTAACAGTTACATCTATGACTGCAAAGCATAAAGAAATGAAAAAATAAACTTATAAAACACAAAAACTATTAATCAAAAATGCTTGACAATATAACTTTTAAGTTGTATACTGAAAAAGTAGTAAGTAATTAAGGTAGTGAATCAAAGTTTTGTAAAATATTTTATTCTCTTAAATTAATTAGTTATCACAAAAAATAAAAATGTACAGTGGTACGGTTATTCTGCGGAATAATGAGGAGGATATTATGAGTAACGGAACAGTTAAATGGTTTAATTCTACTAAAGGATTTGGATTTATCACAGGAGAAGACAACAAGGACATTTTTGTTCACCAAAGTGCAATCCAACAAGAAGGATTCAGAACATTGGAAGAAGGACAAAAAGTTTCCTACGATGTTGAAGCTTCTGAAAAAGGCGACAGAGCAGTTAACGTAGTTAAATTATAATACAACAAGGTTCAATTATTTTGGTTGGACCTTTTTTTATTTTGAGAATATGGGTATAAATATATTGTAGGAACGTCGAAATAATTTTAAATCAAGAAAGGACACAAAATGGCAAACACAGAACAAAAAATTATGGATTTAATTCCAGAAGAATTGAAGAACAAATTACCGGGATTTTTACAAGGTAGTGCACTATCAGAAATTGTAAACAAAGTAAAAGAACAACATCCTGATCTTTACAAAAAAGTTGAAGAATCAGAAGGTCAAATCCCAGAAGATGTAAAACAAAAATTGACAGAAGTTTTCAACAACTTCATTCAACAAAAGTAATTAATAGGATATTCCAGTACGCGTGAAAATGTGTACTGGTTTTTTGTTTGTCAAAATATTACAAAATCTCATAAATGTGATATATTAGTATTAGATTTTTAAAAATTACGGGAGGAATAATATGGATTTTGAAGAAGTAATCAAAAATCGATATTCTTGCAAAAAATATAGCGACAAAAAGGTAGAAAAGGAAAAACTGGACAAGATTTTGGAAGCTGGAAGACTAGCTCCAACAGCGAAAAACTTGCAAGAACATCACATTTATGTAATACAATCAGAAAAAAACTTGAAGAAAGTCGACGAAGTGACACCTTGTAGATATGGCGCAAGTACAGTTTTGCTTGTAACCTTTGATAAGACAAATGTGTTTACATATCCTGGTGATAGAAGAGATTCCGGAATAGAAGATGCATCTATCGTCGCTACTCATTTGATGCTTGCAGCGAAAAATCAAGGATTGGAAAGTTGTTGGATTAATTTCTTGGATCCAGACATCACACACAAGAAGTTCCGTCTTCCTGCAAAAGAAGAAGTACTAATGATGTTAGACATCGGCTATCCTGCTGAAGATTCTGAAATCAATCCACTTCACGACAAAAGAAAAGATTTGTCAGAAACAGTAACATTTATTTAAATCGCAAAACGACTCAGTCACACTGACTAAGTCGTTTTTAAATTGCTCACTTGGTAGAAATAATTTGCCAATTCTTCCGTACTTTCCACGCCACCTTTTCTAATCCAATGTAAAATAATTCCCGAATTCAACGACAAAAAAACCTCCGTTGAATAATCTTTCGGCAAAAACGGATGATTGTCAATCGAATGCTTCAACTCCGGAAGTGTTTCAATCAACGCCAACAGAAACTTTCTCAACATATCGTTGATATAATTGTAGCTGTTCATCGTCAACGCGTAAATAAAATCAAAATCATCCTTTACATAATCGATAACTTTTTTGATGATATCGTAAGAATATTTACTGCCGACCTTTTCCGATGTCAAAATCTCCTTCAATTCCTCGAAGATTTCCTCCACCAAATTATCCACCAAATCCATTTTATCATCGTAGTGCAAATAAAAAGTTCCACGATTGATATGAGCCTCTTTCGTCAATTCGCTCACAGAAATATCGTTCAAACTTTTCTCGTTCAACAAAATCGTCAACGCATTTTTTAATTTGTCCCTAGTATCTGTTTCTCTAATCATAAATTCTCCTTAAATGAACAAACTGTTCACTATTGTTTTGTTACAATTCTACTTTTAATATAAAATAATTTATAAGATAAATCAACACATTGTTCATATAAGAGGTGAAACATGGCATACATTGAAATGAAAAACAGCTACAAACGCTATAAATCAGGACAATCTGAAATAATTGCAAACAACGACATATCGTTTGAAATAGAAAAAGGAGAATTGGCGATTATTCTCGGCTCATCAGGAGCGGGCAAATCAACCGTCTTAAATATTCTCGGCGGAATGGATACTAATGATGAAGGAAATGTCCTCATAGATGGCAAGGACATCAGCACATTCAACGAAAAAGAACTCACAAATTACAGAAGAAATGACGTTGGATTTGTGTTTCAATTCTACAATCTTGTTCCCAATCTAACCGCCAAAGAAAACGTGGAGCTGGCATCTGAAATCGTAAAAGATGCACTCGATGCAACAGAAGTCTTACAATCAGTTGGCCTTGGAGAAAGAATCGACAACTTTCCAGCACAATTATCCGGAGGAGAACAACAACGTGTCGCAATTGCACGTGCAGTTGCGAAAAATCCTAAGCTACTTTTGTGTGACGAACCAACTGGAGCTCTCGATTATCATACAGGGAAGCAAGTTTTGAAAATCTTGCAAGATATGGTTAGAAAAGAAGGGGCGACTGTCGTTATCGTTACGCACAATCAAGCATTGGCTCCGATTGCAGACAGAGTTATTCATATGCACGACGCGAAAATTCGTGATGTTGTAATGAATGCAAATCCACAAAACATAGAAACATTGGAATACTAAAATGAAGAAGAAAACATTAAACAAGACGATTTTTAAATCGTTTATAGAATCTAAGGGACGATTTTTGTCGATAATGTTGTTGATGATGCTAGGATCCATGACACTTGTCGCGCTCAAAGTCACAGGCCCCGATATCGACAAATCGGCTAACAAATACTACGAAGATTATAATTTGTCCGATGTCAATGTCATCAGCGATTACGGAATCACGACAAATGATGCGAAGGAGATCGACCAAATCAAAAACATCGCAGAGGTTGAGTACGGATATTTTTCAGATGCGACGATAGATGACACTCCAACATCATTTAGAATTTTTTCAAATACGAAAAACATATCTAAGTTTGAGCTAGTAAGTGGCAAATTTCCACAAAAAATCGGGGACATAGCACTTACCGATCAATACAAAAATAAATACAAAATCGGAGATAAAATAAAATTCAAAGAAAAAGACGAAGACAGTAAGATTTTGAAAAAAGAAGAATTCACTGTGACGGGATTCGTCAATTCTACAGAAATTGTCTCCAAGACCGCTTTGGGAAATTCTTCTGCGGGATCTGGAAACTTGGAAGGATACGGAGTTGTAACGAAGGACAACTTCGACACAGATGTCTACACGATTGTGCGTGCACGCTTTCACGATGTGCGTGGGCTTAATTATACAGACTCTGAATACACCAGAAAAGTCGACAAACATCAGAAACAACTCAATGAAATACTGAAAGATAACGGCAAACAACGACTCGAAGAAATAAAATCAAAGGCAAATGATAAAATAGCCAAATCCAAGAAGAAAATCGAAGATGCCAAGAAAGAAATCGCAGATGCAGAGAAGAAATTATCCGACGGACAAAAGAAAATCGATGACGAAAAAGCAAAGCTAGTATCGGCACAAAAAAAAATCGCAGACAAGGAGTCTGTAATCAAGAATTCAAAATACCAAATCGAATCAGCAGAAAGCCGTCTTCAAGCAACCAAGAAACAATTAGACGATGCGAAAGTTCAGATTGACAACGGACAAAAACAATTGGATTCTAAGAAAAAAGAAGTCGAAGCAAACAGAAAGAAGCTATCACAATCAAAAACAAACCTTGATGCGACAAAAGCAAAGCTTGATTCATCAAACGCACAAATCAAACAAGGAAAAGCAAAGCTACAACAAGCAAAACAAAATCTTGAACAAAAGAAAGCAGAACTCAAAAAACAAGGTATAAATCCTGGAATTATTCCAGAAATTCAACAAGCTGAAAGTTCAATCGCAGAACAATCTAAAATGATACAACAATCCGAAGCTCAGTATAACCAAGGATTGGCGAAGTACAATCAGGGATTTGAACAATATAAAGCTGGAATGAAAAAAATTGATGAATTCGACACAACACAACGAAAACTTAACGAAAAGAAGAAATTATACAGGAACTCCGTTACTAAATACAACGCTGGAAGAAATCAGCTTAACGCATCCAAAACAAAATACAAGAATGGAATAGCACAGCTGAATTCATCAAAAAAACAAATCCAAGACGGATTCGATAAAATTTCCTCGTCACAAAAAGAACTCGACGACAATAAAAAAGAATTTGAAAATGAAAAGAAAAAAGCCGACGACAAAATCCAAGACGCAGAATCCAAAATTCACGATGCGCAAATAGAAATCGATGGATTATCGTTGCCAGAATATTCGACATACACGAGAAGGACAATGCCGGGTGGCGACGGAATCAAAATGGTCGAAACGACATCATCGGGAATTACGAAAGTAAGTAACTTATTCCCGGTAGTCTTGTATCTTGTCGCAGCACTAGTAACACTCACGACAATGACGAGATTTGTCCAAGAAGAACGAAACAATGCAGGAATTCTGAAGGCATTGGGCTACAATGATACTGATGTCATCAAGAAATTCGTGTTGTACGGACTTATCTCTGGAGGATTGGGCACGATTTTGGGAACACTACTTGGAACGTACGTACTTCCGTACATTTTGTGCACGTCGCTTTTGGCAAATATGACCATACCACCAGTCAAGTATTATTTTTCATTCAAAATACTCGGACTATCGGTGCTATTTGCAATAATTTGCAGCGTGTTGCCAGCAGTTTACATCTCGGTCAAAGAACTAAGAGAAACAGCAGCACAACTCTTGCTTCCAAAACCACCGACAAAAGGCTCCAAGATTTTCATGGAAAGAATCACACCATTGTGGAGTCGAATGACATTCACGCAAAAAGTCACAGCCAGAAATATCTTCAGATACAAGCAAAGAATGTTCATGACGATATTTGGAGTTGCAGGGTCTGTCGCGCTATTATTTGCGGGACTAGGAATCTCATCGTCAATCAAAGGCATCCAAACCAAACAATACGGACAAATCATCCAATACGATGCAGTAGTTTTGAAGAAAGATTTTGTAACAGAAAAAGGACAAGCAAAGATTGATCAATTATTAAAATCAGATGATATTCAGGGCTACATTCCGATTCACTTTGAAAATATAACGAAAAACATCCCGGGAATTGAAGACGAACAAACAATAACCATGCTTGTCACACACGCCGACACATTTTCGCCATATATCAATTTGGAACACAAAAGCTCCGAAGACACACTCAAAATAACGAATGACGGCATAGTTATATCGCAGAAACTCGCCGATTTGATGAAAGTGAATACAGGAGACACGATAACGCTAAAAGTCGCAAACCAAGATAGAAAATTCAAAATCGCACAAATCACCAAAATGTACGCTGGACATTTTATATTCATGAGTGATGATTATTTTGCGAAAATTACAAATGATAAACCGACAAACAACAGCTACTTCATTGCCCTCAAAGACAAATCAAAAACAAACGTCGAAAAAATCACAGCGAAATTCATGGCGTCAAATGGAATCAAAGCCGTATCACAAAACACCAACGTCATCATCCAAGTTGAAACGATGACCAACTCGCTCACGAAAGTAATGACAGTGCTAACTATAATGTCGCTATTACTTGCAATAGTAATTCTGTATAACTTGACCAACATCAACGTAGCAGAAAGAATCAGAGAATTATCCACGATAAAAGTACTGGGATTTTTCAATAATGAAGTAACCATGTACATCTATCGTGAGACAATCTGCTTGTCGATTATTGGAATAATCGCTGGAATATTTGGTGGGAAAATACTTCACAAAGTAATCCTAGAAAAAGTTGCACCAGCGGAAATATTCTTCAACCCAAACATCGAAGTGTGGGTATACATCTTACCGGTAATTTTAGTAATTGTTATACTCTACGCATTGGGAGTAATAGTCAACCACAAATTGAAAAAAGTAGATATGCTTGAAGCATTAAAATCAGTAGATTAAGGTAGAAGTAGAAAACCATATTTGCACGAATATCTAGATTACGAAAATAAATAAATTCTAAGCTTGCAATCCTAAAATCGCAAACTCGCTGACGCTCAAACAGTGCGATTTCTTAACGGATTGCTTCGCTTGAATTTATAAATATTTTCTCCATATGATATTCTTAGCAAACACGGTAATCTACTTTTTTCAATTCTATAAAAAGGGGAGAGGGGGTTTCGCAGGACCCCTACTTTTTTCAATAACTACAAAACAAGAAAAGTCGTAGCACATTCGTCTGGCTTACAAAAATTGATAAATTCATCGCTTATGAAACTAAAATTGTGAACTCGCGTTTGGCTCAAACAGCACAATTTTTTAACGTTTCATTTCGCTAGAATTTATTTCAATTTTTTCCGAATGATTCGCTTATTTACGATGTTTTTGGTTTATTTACTAAAATCACAGTCGCACGACGTATACTTTTTTCAAACACCATCAAAACACTAATAACATTTCACCCGACACCCCAAAAGCCCTAATATTGTGGTAAAATAAACTAAAGAAATTATCGGGGGAGAAGGCTATGATTAAAAAAATCGTTAAGGTGGATTACAATGACAAATACGACGATGAGCTCGACAAGCTCAGAGTGTCTGTGTCGATGCTTTTACTTGAACGCGATAATTTGTTGTTTCATGAATGCAAGGATATTGAAGCTGAATACGTTCTGAAATTCGGAAAGCTTGAATACAAGGTCTATGAAGCGGAATGTGAGTATCGCAGGCTGAAAAGAAAGCTGGAATTAATTATAACTTCTCGCAACCACAACGAGCCTATCGATTTGGATACGATTGACGAACAACTTGAGAAAGAATTGGAGGAATTCTACAAGATACTTAACGATAAGCTTGGAGAAATCGAAGATGCGAAAATTCGCCAAGGATTACCGCGATTATCCGTTGAGGAAGATAAGGAACTAAAATCGCTCTACAGAAAACTAATTAAAAAACTACACCCAGACATGAATCCAAATGTCACAGAATACGAAAAGGAACTTTTCAACAAGGTTGTAGAATGCTACGAAAACGGGAACTTGCTTGAATTACAAATGATAGAAATATCATTGGAGGATAAATCAATCACAGTTGAAAATTCCCTTGAAGAAAAACAAAGGCTCACCAAATTAGTTGGCAGACTCACCTCACAAATTCAAGAAATCAAATCGACGTATCCATATATATTAAAAGAAACATTGGTAAACAAAGAAAAAACCATCGAACGATACAAGGAACTTAACGAAATGTACGACAGGTATTCTTATGAAATACAAATATACACCGAAGAAATCGAAAACTTTCTAAACGAGGAATAAAATGAGTGACATCATAAAAAAGAACAACGATTATTTGAGAATAAAATACACTGATGGACATGGCTTAGCTGGAATCAAACCGTTCCAACGTGATATTTTGCTGTTCGATACGCATATCGCAGGAACCACACACATCGAAGGAATGGACGAATTAGAAAAGCACATCCACATAGGAGATAGGCTGGAATTTTACAGACAACAGGACAACCCATACGATGCTAACGCCATCGAAATCAGAAACGATATGAACGTAAAGATTGGATACGTGCCAAAAGCAGACAACATTGTATTTTCACGATTAATGGACGCCGGAAAACTACTCTACGGGAAAGTAATATCCAAGGAAATATTGGATAATTGGGTCAAAATCCAAATCGAAATATATTTGCACGAAATATAGGAGAACGCAATGAACGTGATACTTACAAGTGACATAATGTCTCCTGACAAAAGACAACTTAACAGCCAAAATGGTTTTGTCGACAAAATCCACGAATACGTAGAGGATATCTACTGTCTGTACGTTCCATCAGATCCACACACACCACTTTTAACCAACACAATTAGCTCGCACCACAAAAGAGCCTTCGAGAAAAGTGGATTCACAGTCAAAAGCTGGGATGTTTTTTCTCTTTTTCAAAAAAACATATTAAAAAAACTAATATCCAACGCAAACCTCATAATACTTGCAGGAGGACACGTACCCACACAAAACAAATTCTTCCATGACATTAGGCTCAAACAGTGCATAAAAGACTACCAAGGACTCGTAATAGGAATAAGTGCAGGAAGCATGAATGCAGCAGCAGAAGTATACGCACAGCCAGAAAATTTTGGCGAAGTCAAATCCACTCACTACCGTAGATTTCTCAAAGGACTAGGAATTGTGGATATATCTGTACTTCCACACTACAAAGAAATCAAACATCAACGAATTGACAACCAACGAATCATGGAAGATGTCACACTACCAGACAGCTACGGAAAAAAATTCTACGCCATAGAAGATGGAGCATTCATCATACCAACAGAAAACAAAATTTACGGCAATTGCTACGTCATCAAAGATGGCAGAGTAAGAAAAGTCTGCAACACAGGTGAAACCGTAAATCTACGAGGAGTAAATTAATGACAGAATTTTTCAGATACAACGAAGATGCCTACACCAATATCAACATAACATTACTAAGACTATCATTAGTCCTAGTAATTTTTTTAGCATACAAACTCAAACACAAAACCAACCTACTCAAACCAGCATTGTTTGTTGGATTATTTGGTCAAGTACTACTATTTGTATGGTACACAGGAAATAATACACTTTTCATCAAAGAAGGATTGCCGCTGTTTCATTGCAGAATATCAGCAATCATGATGCTAATAGCTTACATCTTGCATAACGATAAACTAATGCGATATTTTGCGTGGCTCGGATTAATCGGAGCCATCATCGCATTTGCATTCCCGGATCCTTCCAAATATCTGTGGCCGCACGTAACCAACCTTACCTATATCATCAATCATTTGATATTAGGATATTGTGGAGCGACAATATTATTCACACAACAAACAACACTCAAACTAAAACATTCACTCATCATAACCACCATAATGAACGCATTAATCATGACAGTCAACCTAATAATCCACACAAATTACGGATACCTAGTACAATTTCCACAATCAGTACCAGTGAAATTCACGCCAAAAGTCACATTCTTAATAATGACACTAATCATCACATCTTTGATTACAATTGCAGAAAAAACACACACCAAATCATTTAAGAATCGACAACCCGAACCACAATTAACTATCGAACAATAATCGCACAATTTCTAGGAGAAACAATGAACACAATCATCAAACCATTCGACAAGCTCACAACACAAGAACTATTTAACATCTACAAATTGAGAATAGACGTATTCGTAGTTGAACAACAATGCCCGTATCACGAAGTAGACGACATCGACACCATCAGCCACCACATATATTTGCAAAACGACAACTCAAAAATCTTGGCTTACTGTAGATTGTACGAACAAGAAGGTAGATACCACATCGGAAGAGTAATCGCATCAGAAAGACGCAAAGGATACGGAACACAAATAATGAAAACAGCAGTAAAATTTGCAACAGAAGAACTTCACGCAGATACCATAAGCATAGAAGCACAAACCTACGCCAAGAACTTCTACGAAAAATTAGGATTCATTCAAACCTCGGAACCATTCGATGAAGATGGAATTCCACACATACAGATGAAATATATTGTAAGTTAAAACACGACAACACACCAAGGACAAAAAAAATTGGTGTTTTTCTTTGGAAAAAATAAAAATAAGAGAAAAAATTACAAAAAAGTTACAAAAATAAATCTCATTTATACTAACAGTACCGATAGTTAACATCGAATAAACAGATACTTTAACATAAAAGCGTAAACACAAAGCATCTAACATAAATCAAACGAACTTAAAATCAAATAACATTGTGCTATAAGTACCACTGCTAGCAATAATTTTATAACGAATTTGACAGGTAAATATTTTCACAGATACACAATATTCACATAACAACACTTCTAATAATTACCACACGAACATATAATAATATATATATAATAATATATAAAGAAAGAAATCGAAAAAAATTAGAACATAAAAATCAAAAACAAACTCAAAAAAATAATTTAAATTAAGCGAAATCAACCAATACAAACCAAGAAAAACAAGAATAAATACATCTAATATCAAAAAAACATCAAAAATCCATAAAAAATATGTAAAAACACAAAAATTTCCCGAAAAAAGGTTGAAATTTTAATTCATTATAGTATAATAAAAGTTACATAGACACACGTTATCATGAAGTGAAAGTTTACTAAGTTATATTTTAGATAAATCAGCACCAAACTTTTATTAAAAAGCTTGATTTATTAAATTATTTGATTTAAAATATAATTACAGATAAACAGTCATAAATGATATAAGTTTAAGTTTATGAAGGTTAAAAATTTTAGGAGGAATATACCAATGAAATTAAACAAAAAGTTATTGACAGCAGCATTAGCTGGTGCTTTAATCGTAACAGCAGTTCCAGCAAGTACATTTGCTGAAAAGAATTCTGCAGAAAACACTTACCCTGAAGAAACAAACTACACTAAAGAACAAGCAGCTGCTAGAATGGATGAATTAGCAAAACAAATCGCTGAATTATCTAAAAGAAGAGCGGAAATTGTTACTAAAGCATGGGAAGAAGGAAAAGGTACAAAAGATACTGAAGGATTAATTGAACAATTACAAAAAGATGAAGCAGCAGCTAAAGCTAAATACGAAGCAGCAAAAGCTAACTATGAAGCAGCTACAAAAGCATGGGAAGCAGCAAAAGATGCTGAAGAAAAAGCTAGATTAGCTAAAATTGCACAAAATGACAAATATGACGCTAAAGTTGGTGAATATAAAAAACAATTAGCAGAAGCTGAAAATGCTATGAAGGCTGCTAAGAAACAAGCACAAAGAGATTACGATACTACAATTGCTAATATGCAAAGAAAGTTCGAAACAGCGTCAGCAGCAGCTGATAAAGCTTTAATCGAACTACACGCTGCTGAAAAAGCATTAGAAGAAGCTAAAGCACAAAAACCAGCTGACGAAGGTCACATTACTGAAGCTAGAAAAGCTGTTGAAGATGCTAAATTAGAACTTGCAAAGGCTAATAATGCAGCTGAAAAAGCATCAAACGAAAGAGCAGATGTTAAAAAAGCAGCAGAAGCAACTTTAGAAAAAGCTGAAAAACAAGCTGATACTTTATACCAAGCTAAAAAACAAGAATTAGATAAAAAATATATCTTAAACGATAAATATGGTGATGCAGCAGCTGAATTAACTCTTATCGAAAGAGAAACTGAGAAAGTAAATAAGGCATATGAAGATGCAAAAGCTAATACTAAAGCAGCTTATGAAGCTTACTTAGCAGCTAGAGATGCTTATGATGCAGCTTCAAAGGAATATGCAGTAGCTAACCAAAAAGCATACAAGATTACTGAAGAATTAAAATCAATTGAAAAGAAATTAAAAGAAAAATATGTTAGATTAAACATTATCTTAAAAGATCAAAACCAAGGAATTAATTCTTTAGCTGGCAAATTAGATGCTGACATGATCAAAGAAATCGAAAACTTTGCTGAATTAAGCAAGAGCGAACAAGCAGCAGCAATTGCTAAGTTACAAGCAGAATTAAACAAACTTAAAGAAGAATACGATAAAACTAAAGATGAAATCAAAGAAGTTAAATCAGTATACACTTACAAATTCGCAGTAAAAGATACTGCTGGTAAAGGTGTTCAAGGATTGTCTTTAACATTCACAAATATCGAAGATCGTTCAAAAGTATACGTAGGAACTTCTGATGAAAACGGAGACATCGTTGTTAAAGGTATTGCTGAAGGAACATACAAGATTACTGTAACTAAAGTTCCAACAGGATACAAAGTAGTTCAAAAAGGAAAAATGGTTTCTGAAGTTAAAAGTTTATTCAGACCAGAAGCTGAAGTAAAAGCTGAAAACAACGCTGAAGAAGCTACAGCTGAAAAGAAAGATGCTACAGTTGAAATTCCTGAATATGTAACTATCAAAGGTGGAAAAGAAGACAAAAAAGACGAAAAAGAAGACGAAAAAGTTATCGATGGTGGAACAATCGTAGTTGAAAAAGAAAAAGACAACAAAGACGAAAAAGACAACAAAGATAACAAAAAACCAGAAAAAGCAGAAAAAGAAAACAACAAAAAACCAGCTAAACCATCTAAAAAAGAAAAAGCAGAATTACCAAAAGCAGGTGCAGCAGCAGAAGCAGCTACAATAGCAGCAGCAGCTATGGCTACAATGGGTGGAGCTTATCTTTCACTTAAAAAACGTAAATAATTTACGCAAATAGATTATACTAAAAAGATTTAGAGAGGACATATGTCCTCTCTTTTTTTTACTTTTAGACTTAATTACTCAGATTTAAATGACGAAAAGAATACACAAAAATTTACATTTGATTATATTGCTGGGGTAAGTAGTAATATACATCATGTAGGATTTAACTTTGCAATTATGTAGGACATCAAATTATTAAAGAATTAGAATAACAAATAATTTAACTTTTTAAACTAAATGACAAACAGTAATTACTTTGATTATCGAAATTGTTTTATAAAATTACAGTCGATATTATTAGGTAAAAAAGTTTTCTGATTATTTTATTATGAAGATAAAATTAAATGATACTGTGAGTTTTATTAAGAAGGATAGTGATTGAACATAATATTCAGAACTGCACTGGCGCAATGATTTAATAAACACTAACTTTTTCGAATAAATAGAAAGAAAATTTAATTAATTAACACATTAATTTCACTATAATAAGTAACATGCTCTGTTTAAAAAATATTATTTTTTTCATGTAAAAATAGTTTAAAAATTACTTAAATCAACGAATTTCCATTGTATTTTAAGTAATATGTGATAGAATATAAATATAACATTGAATATTTTTTTGATTAAAACTCAAGTGCATTACAAAATTGAATATTTTATGAATATTTTATTTTTAGCCGATAGGATACATGATCTAATAAAGCTAAGTGAATTATTAATGGATTATTGTTGCAATTATCTGGGTATATGATATAAGGTATAGTTAACTTATGAAATCATTTTACGATTTAAAGGTATAAATATTACAAAAGCCGGGAACGATTCAAATATTTATGCATTATGGTATCAACAAATAAATATCAAAATCCATACAATGAATTCCATCTATTTCAAGAGAATTCATTCTGTTCGGTGTGTTCGTAGCACCATATATCAATAGGTTTTGTATTTATTTCAGATAAAACTAATCAAGAAAGGAGAGTAAGCGCATTTAATTATCTCGAGTGCATTTCTCATAAACTATTAGATTATAGAAACATCATAATTATATTAACAATTAGCTTTAATAAAAATCTATACGCAATCGAGAAAAGCAAATCTCTGAGCTAAAATCAGAGAAACCTACACAAGGTGCAATATAAATATTGCAAAAGTGAATTTAAGAATTAGAAAAGGAGAAAACATGGATAAAACAAAAGTAATGAAAAGAGCTGTGTCTTTGTTCCTTGCCTCAGCTATGTTAATTGGAGTAGCACCAGTTAATACATTTGCTGAAACGACAAAAGCTGATTGGACTATAGACGAGCAAAAAGAAGCCGAGATGAGTTTTTGGAGATTATCCAACAAAAACGAACTTACCGTTGTAGCCAATGCTGAGGGTATCAAGACCCCTTCTATTAACTACATTGGAACCTATGTAAATGATGAAGGAAGAACAGTTATTAGACTATCTTATAGAGCCTTCCAAAACCTTGCTTCAGGAGTATGGTCAAAGGCACTTTTTAAATTTGATAGTGACCTATATAAACTAATCGATTTTACACATGCTGGAACTGGAATGTATAAGGGAACTGTTAATGGTCGCTGGCATGATCATGCTAATTATAATGAAATTGTTGCATTCACCAATGTAGTAAGTTCAACATCAGGAGCAGTTAATGTAAAAGAACAAAACCTAGATAATAACAAGAACAAAACTGGAGCAAATGCAAGATTAGAGATTCCTATAGACCTTGTTCTAAAAAAAGGAATGACTGTAGATAATCTAGTAGGGCAACCTCATATTCAAATGAGAATTACAAATGATGACCACAGTGAATTTTTCTGTGTGGCTGGTACTGGTAAGGCTAGTTCAGATCCTACAAATAATGATGATTCAAAAGTAGATCCAGATACTCTAATAACACCATATAACTCATATACCTTTATGACTTATGTGCCATCAAAAAACAACAATGCAGATGTCAATACAGTATCTGACTTCGATATGGACTACCAATTCTATTCTGCCAACTCTTATGCTAAATATAACGAAGAAGGCGGATATATAGATGTATTCCATAAACAATCAAAGATGAACTCTGCTTATAATATAGGTGGAGAGAGCTTTGCCTTTAGACAAGTATTTAACGAAAAGTTCGCAGAAGTTCTAAAGAAAACAGATGAATCAGGTACAGTTGCAGAAGTATTTACAGCAAGCCAACAAGGTGATAAGTGGGGAACGACTAAACCTATTTATATCACAAAAGCTCAATTAAATACTTCTGAAAATAGTTACCTAAAGCCAGGATTTACTGGTATCCAAGTTGCATCAACCTATAAAAATAATACTATAGGACAAAAATTTGCAGGACTAAATACTGTATTAACTACTGAAAAACCTCAAGATTCATTCCTAAATAGTGCGACAACAGAGTTTAACTCAGGACTTCCTACCATTACGAGATACTATATTGATAAGGATAAGGTAGCAGAAAAAGGACTTAAAAAAGACGACCTAGCGTCATTTGATTTTTACTCAACCTTTATCTTAGATGGTACAAAGAAGTTTATCGAATATACAGCGACTAATGATACAGGAGCTGATATAGTATTAGCACCAAATAGTGTCCTAGGTCTAACTTATGCTGATAACCCAACATCTACACCAAATACTAAATTAGAAAAATACTCACTAACTTTTGGTGATGATGCCTATAAGATTGAGCTAAGATCAAACTTTAAACATACAGGGAAAGGACTAAATTACGAGTACAATCTAATCCCTGGCATGACCATCAAAGATGGAGAAAAGATTACTTTTAGAACCATGAAATATAACACGCCTCCAACTAGCGTAACATTAACATTGCCGGGAAAAGGTGGAGCTAAAAAAATTGTTCTAAAACCAGGTGAAAACGGAGCTGAAGTAAATACTCCTAGAAGATTAAACTATGTTACGACTTATGCAGGTGGATCAGCGACTCAATCAGGACTAAACCCTGACATCGATGAATTATTTACTGATTCAAAAAATATTACAGGTAGAACTAGATATAAACTAGCTACTATCAAACTATTCTACCCAAATAAATCTGAATATGCCTTTACTATAGCAGACCAAGATATTAGAACTGAGATGAACATCAATGGTGCTAAGGAAAATGTAGATGGTTATACTTTCACAACAGAAGGTAAGACTGGATTCTCTATGCCAACTAACTTAGTAAAAGACTCAGTAATTGGTATAACAAATACTGACGTTAGAAAAGCTGCAGTACCAAGTGAAAAAGTATATGAAAAAGTTCAAGCTAAGGTAACCTTTGATCTAAACGGTGGTAAGTTGCCAACTACAACAAAATCATTCGAAGGATTTGATGAAAACGCCCTACCGGGAACAGAGTTTGCTTATAAGCTTAAAAGAGCAAAAGAAACTGACCCAGTAGTAAGAATCGCTCCAATGAATGAAAAAGCAGCGGGCGCTGCTGACTACAAGCCAAACGGATTTAAGGTAGATAAATACACTGACCACAACGGCGATGTATTAACAGGCGATGCGCTTGAACTTAGAAAAATAGCTGAAGATCCTATAAAAGATGGACAACAATTCTACGGCTGGACAACTAAAAAAGTTACTTCAGTAGATGAATACAATAAACTGGAAGAACTAAAAACAGCTGACCAAGCCAAAGATACTGAAAAGGCTTATAAGTTTACAGAAAACTCACCAATCCTAACAGGAACTACAGTACATGCCTTCTATGGCGCTGCTAAATCACAAGTAGCAAATCCAACACAAACTTATGATGATAAAGCAAACAAGCAATATATAGAAATAGCACCAGAAGCAGGAGAGACCCTAGCTGAAAATGCAACATATAAGCTTGTAACAAAAAATGAAGACGGAACTTATACAACGGTATCAGGCCTAACTGCGACTACCAAAGAAGATGGAACACCAGTATTTGATATAACAGATCTTTCAAGTGATAAATTTGATCCAAAAAAAGAATATTATATCGAAGCAAGTGAAGAAGGAAAAAAACTATCATATTCAAAAGAGCCAATAAAAATTGATAAGGTTGCTCCAAGCTTTGGTGATGAAGACCTAACAGTAGAACAAGATGCCTACGGTTACCAAGTAAAAATATCTGCAAAAGCAAGTGATGATGCTGGTATCCTAAGAATTTATGAATCTGAAAATAAAGATAGCGGTTACCATGATAAAGATGCAAGTCTAAAATCAGCTGATTTAAAGGAAGGTATCTACCAACAAAATGGTGTATATAAAACATACTCTGTAATAGCCATAGATAAATTTGGAAATAAGACTACTGTTAAAAAATCAGTAGAAAAGAAAGCAGAGCCCCTACAATTAAATGCCGATGTACCTTATGAAGGAGATGACTTTATATATGTTAGCTCAGAAGAAGGTACTGATGTAAAAATAGAAGTATTAAATAGTGATGATTCAAAGGCATTTGAAATCAATACTAATTTAGCTAATGGTGATGCTGAAATAGACACCCTAGATGATGGATCAACATTTGAGTTTGAACAAGGACAAACTGTTATAATAACAGCTAGTAAGGATGGTAAAACAGCAAAATTAACTTTAGAAGTTGATTAATGTTGGTAAGTTAAAGGAGGGCTGAGAAGCTCTCTTTTGACAAACAAGGCGTTAGGTTATTTACCGCAATTATTACAAAAGGAGAAATAATGGATAGAAAATCAAAGTTAGAAAACTTAATCAATTTAAAAAAAGAAAAAGGATCAACTAGAAAACCGAAATATGCAAGTAGAAAATTATCTATAGGTTTAGTATCTTTTATGTTAGGTTTTACTTTATTGGTATCACCAACAGATTCAAAGGCAGCTGAAGAAGTATCTTCATCTATAGCTGAAACAGAAGCTGTTGCTGATAAGTCTATTAAAACTACAGATACTAATGAAGTAAATACAAGCGAAACTGACAAAAATTTAGAAGAAAAATCTGGCCAAGAATCCAATGAAGTTCAAGAATCCAAGCAAGATGTTGTGGATAAGACTGGTGACTTAGACTCTGAAAATTCAGAAGATGTAGCAAGCAAGGAATCTGATAGCTTTAAACCATCAATAACTGAAATAACAGTTAAAGAGGGAGATTCAGTAGATGATTATCAAAAGGCCATTACAAATCTTCCAGCAGGAGCAAGCTTAAGTATAAGTAGCCCAGCTGATACATCAGTAGTTGGAGTAAGCAGTGCATCTGGAAGAATACTATTTGCAGATGGATCTAGTATGGATGTAAGTATACCTGTAAATGTTACAGAAAAGACTACAGAAAAGACTATAGAAAATGACGTTACTGATACTAACGCAGGGGAAGATTTAGATATATCACCTGAAGTTAATAATATCAACCTATTTGCAGCCCAACCAAGATTTAACGAAACTACTGTAAAAACAGTAATAGTAAAAAAAGGTATAGGTGAATCTGACTTTAATTTTGCTGGAATATTTGGTGAAACTCCCGATACAAAAGTAACATTAATAAATGAGAAAGATGGATCAGTTCAAGAAGCTACCTTTAATGCAGAAGATGGCACTATAACCTTTGAAAATCCAGTATCAATGGATGATGTAAAAAATGGTGATGTTTCTATCAAATTTTCTGGGACAAGTATAGCTGGTAAATTCATCGAAAATGAATCAAATGCAAGTTACGATGGAACATCAAAAATAACGACTTTTACTCTTACTCTAATCCAATATAGGAACAATGATGTTGTAGTAACAACTGTTGATAGAGATAAGGAAGCATCCAAAAACCCAGAAACTACTCCAACCAGCGGAAAAATCAAGATGACTGATGGTAGAGACAGGAAAAGGGAAGTTAATATACCTACTGATAATACTGAGACTTCAGTTGCTCGTAGACCAAATAGTAGGAACATAGATGATTACAACAAAGGCATAACAGTAGAAGTCACAAACCAAGAAAATGGATTTTTAGTAGATAGAGATGGTAACAAAGTATATAAACCAGATGAAATAACACCAGATCCAGACGGTTTAAAACCAACTGAAATAAACTTCACAGAAAAACCACTTGTAGCAACTACAAATGATGCAGGTGATGATACAGATTATGCAAAAGTTACATTCATAGTCGGTGATAAAGGAAAGACTCCAAACGAAACATCTAAGGCTGTTATAAAAGGTGTTAAGCATGGTGGAAAAATTACAGCACCAGCAGATCCAAAAGGTAAAAAAGGATATACCTTCAGAGAATGGTCAAATGGTGGAGTTCATGAAGTCTATAATGAAGACACTAAACATGAGGCATTATTTGATGTAGTTGCTCCAACTGGTCAAAATATAACAACAGCTCTAAACTCTAAACCAGAAGCAGCCAGCGCTATAGCAAATTCAGCTGACCTACCAGAGGGAACTAAATTTGCTTGGCTAGAAGCACCAGATACAAGTAGCGAAGGTGCCAAGCAAGCAACCGTTGTAGTAATTTATCCAGATGGAAGTACTAAAGAAGTACCAGTTACTGTTACAGTAGCAGATTCAAGAAAAGACAACGAAAAATACACGGCAACAGCAACACCAATTCAAAAAGAAAATGGTCAAGCAACAACAGCTGACGAAGTAATCGGTGCAGTAAAAACTGATTATCCAGCAGATGCTGAAAAACAACCAGAAATCAAATTAAAAGCTGGTGAAAAACTTCCAGATGGTACAGTAGAAGGAACACACAAGGTAAAAGTTGTAGTAACATATCCAGATAAGACAACAGAAGAAGTAGAAGTACCAGTAATCGTTGGAAAAGATACAAGAAATCAAGCTGACAAGAACGATCCAAAACCGGTTGAACAAGCAATAGAAACTGAAGTAGGAAAAGTTCCAGAAGCAAAATCAGGTATCAAAGACGCTGACCAACTAACAGATGCAAAACAATTCATCTGGAGCAAACAACCAGACGTAAGCAAAGTTGGTGGCACAACAGGTACAGTCTTAATCCAATACAAAGACGGATCAACAGATGAAGTAGAAGTCCCAGTAACAGTTGTAGACAGTAGAAAAGATAACGAAAAGAATCCAGCAGTTGATCCAGCTAAAACAGAAGTTAAAGACAAAACAAAATTAACTGACGAAGAAAAAGCAAAAGTAGTTGAAGAAGTTAAGAAAGTAAACCCAGAAGCTAAAGACGTAACAGTAGCTGATGATGGAAAAGCAACATTAACTTACGAAGACGGAACAACAAATGAAATTCCTGGAGAAAAGACAGTAACAGAAACACCAAAACAATGTCTAACACCAGAAGGACTAAAAGAAGAATTCAAACCAGTAATTGAAGAAATGTTTGATGGGGTTAAAGGTAAAGATGGTGTTTACGAAGGTAAGCTTGATTCTGAAAACGAAGAAGTTGTTGTAACAATTAAAGACCCAAGTAAAAAAGCTGTAGAGCTTAAAGGAACAGGACTAGCAACAGGACTAGAAAAACTATTCAAAGAAAACAATCTAGTTAAGATTAAAGTTGGAAGTCAAGATGAAAGAGATCTAAAACAATTAGCAGCAGCTCAACCAAGTACTGGAATGACATTGCAACAATTATTTGCAACAATTTTTGGTACAGACGTATTAAACGAAGTACAAAAAACTGGGGATAAAACAGGAACACTAGCTGATTTCACAGGAAAAGAAGTAAAAATAGTATTATCAGTTCAACAAGAAGGATGTACAGAATTTACTAACGTTGTTTATACAATTAAGGGTATAGATGGAAG
>OBJZ01000073.1_pt1 | contig 91555 bp, 73 predicted proteins | sample 1481641 | NCBI WGS metagenome assembly OBJZ01 (sample SAMN02364493, study PRJEB22542) | human gut metagenome | isolation source: fecal sample | host: premature infant | place: USA: Chicago, IL | collected 2012-01
GAGCAGTTCGGTAGCTCGCCGGGCTCATAACCCGGAGGTCGTAGGTTCAAATCCTATCCCCGCTACTATAAGGCCCCCTGATTAGGCGAAAGCGTGATCGGGGGGTCTTTTTTCAAGTTAATGACACAAATAGGGTAAGCCGCCAAAATGCGCAGACAGCCCAGCCGTTTCACAGCTTCTTTATCACCCGAGCCATACGTAACTTCTACAGCGTCGGCGTTACTCTCCCCATAGCGCATTTACCGGTAAGGCGCCACCGCTCGGACAAATATTTGCCATTGGCAAAAATAGACAAATTATTCTTTCTAATCTTTCTTTAATCTACGGCCTCAGTTTTACGCACTCGCGATGTTCCTTCCATCACCGATCAGACTCATTCACGCCCCAGAACTGTTGCTACTAGCACTCCTCTAGATAGAAACTCCGCAATATACTGCGCCAAAACCTCAACTCTTCTCGCGTTCTAATTACACCGACGAAGCGCAAAAACTCACGGCCGCACCCGCTCATGCACGCGTTGATTAACCAGTTTTAATCTTTTTTTATCGGCGCGAACTCGCATTCATCATTTCCCCCTACAGGATGGAATTCTTTTAAAGCGACAGCTTCGTACACAGATGTTAGTCTTTTTATAGCTGGGGCCTACGTCACACCCCTGCTAAAGCATTTTGCGAGAGGACAATAAATGACCACACACTCTATTGAGGAACTTGCAGCTGCCACCGCGTTTGATTCGAACGGTGACAAGCTCGGCGATGTCAAGCAGGTTTTCACTAACGACGCAACCGGCCAGCCCGATTTCATCGAGGTCGCTCACGGCCTCTTTGGTCTTGGCTCCAGCCTGGTTCCGCTACGCGGACACCGCCTTGACGACGAGGGCCTTCACCTAGCCTTCGCCAAGGATCGCATCAAGGACGCTCCGGATCTTGCCGAGGCCGGCCACCTGACCCCCGAGGATCAGGATGCCCTGTACCGTCACTACGGCGTTGACCAGTTGAAGGACGACGATACTACTCGTTATGGCAAGCAGGAGGCTGGCGAGGGCCAGCGTCGCGAGGCCGCAGCCGGAGCCCCCGTTGCTGCTGGAGCTCCCGCAGCCCGCCACACCGAGGACCACGAAGCTGCTGGACGTCATCGCGCCGAGGAAACCAAGCGCGACGCCCGCCCCCAGGACAAGAAGGACATTGCCGACGACGGCGAGATCATTCGCTCTGAGGAACAGCTGAACGTCGCTAAGGAGCGCGTGGCCACTGGCCAGGCTCAGCTGCGCAAGAACGTAGTTACCGAAACCGAAACCGTCGAGGTTCCGGTAGAGCGCGAAGAGGTTCGCCTTGTTCGTACCCCGATCAACGAGGACGAAGCTAAGAAGCTCGGCAACCAGGACATTTCCGAGGGCGAAGCTTCTGTCACCCTTCACGAAGATCGCGTAAATGTCTCTAAGGAATCCGTACCTGTCGAAAAGATCTCGCTAGGTAAAGAGACCGTGAAGGACACTAAGACTGTTTCTGAAGATCTCAAGAAGGAACAGATCGAGACCAACTTCGACGAAGGCAAGAGGAAGTAAATAAGCTCTTTCCAGCTTGGGGCCCACTAAAGTGGGCCCCACTTTTTTGCCTTTTGCTTACTGTTTCTTTCATAGGCGCAGGTTGTAATGCTCATTACCTTTGCCTCATGTAAATTGTTGGCACCCCAGAAGTAGGCATAACATACGGAAAAACTAAAATTTTCCTATCTGCTTTTACGGAGAAGCCTTGTCTGCCCCGCGCTATTTCACGGTGCCTGGTTCATCCAGACGCTACGATCGAAACAGGATTCTTATAGCTACACTTGCCCCACTGGTCATGGCGTTGCTTCAAGTATCTTCTGTGAACACACTTTTACCTGCAGTGCAGTCTACACTCGGAGCCTCGACAAGCGGGATCCAATGGGTCTTGGCTGGTTACGCTCTGGTTTACGGAATAGTTCTAGTACCTGCTGGACGCATAGGCGATTTAGTCGGCCGCGCCCTCATGTTTGTAATCGGACTGTTAATATTTTGTTTAGCCTGCATAGGCTGTTCGGTAGCCGGTTCCATATTCTCTCTCAACTTGATGCGCCTACTCCAAGCTGTAGGAGCCGGCGTATTTTCACCCCAGGTTACCGGCATGATCCAGCAATACTTCAAAGCTGACGATAGGGCTCGCGCCTACGGCATGATGGGGCTGACCATTGCTGCCTCGGTAGCCGCGGGCCCACTAATCTCAGGGATCATGGTTGCCTGCCTAGGCGACGATCCTGGCTGGCGGTACACCTTCGCCCTAAACGCTCCCCTCGGGCTTGCCGGTATTGGACTTGCGCTGCGCTGGCTCCCCTTCTCGAAAGAACGGCGAACCATCGGGGCGAAAAAGAATCTTGCCGCTGCACAATATCGCAGCGCAGAGGCGGCCGCAGGCCGCAACCCCAACAAAGAACGGGGCACAAAACTGGATCTAGATCCTGTGGGAATGTTACTACTATGCGGGGGGATCTTCCTGATTATGATCCCGTTCACAGCCAGTTTTTCGGGCCGTTACTGGCTGCTTCCACTCGCCCTCGTGGTACTGGGCGCCTGGACTAGTTGGGAGTATTTGTACGAACGCGCCGGCCATATCCCAATGGTGGAACTAAAATTGTTTAAAATCAGCTCGTTCAGCTACTGCATAACCATATCAGCACTGCAGTTTCTAGGATCAACCTCTATATTCGTTCTATTAGCACTCTATTTGCAGCAAGGGTTAGAAAAGAGCGCCCTCTTCACAGGGCTAATAGGACTTCCTAACGCAGCCATTTCCGGCATAGCTTCAGTATGGTCCGCTAAACGCGCACTAAAACAGGGCGGAGCACTTCAAGTTGGAGCATTAGCGACCATTATTATTTCCGTATTGGCAACAATTGCTATCGCCTACCCGATTTCTGCTGGCTGTCTGGCACCTGCCTGGATCGCAGTGCCAATCACTCCGCTAGGTATAGGGCTGGGCATCATGGGGTCGGTAAATACCACCCAGGCTATGGTTGATGTGCCCGTTGCCCATGGCGGCACCGCAGGCGGTATCGCGCAAACCTCCCAAAGAATCGCCACTGCCATTGGTAACACAGTGGTGACCGCAGCATTCTTCGCGGCTGGCGCTAAAGTGGGGGCACCACGGACCGGTTGGCTAAACGGTTTCACCATCGCAAACCTGGTGGTAGTCGCCTTTGTCTTAGCTTCTACAGCGCTAGCGACAACCTACTGGCGAAGACAAAAAGCCTAGGTTATTTCCCGGTGGGTTCCCACCGGGAAATAACCTTTTCAGCCTAGAACCAAAGACAGTGCTACTTATTTACATAGAACAACCGCTTATTGACGAACTCGTCGATTCCTAGCGGACCCAATTCGCGCCCGTATCCAGAACGCTTCACCCCGCCAAATGGCGAGTGAGCAGTCTCGGGAGCCTGCCCATTTACTCCGACCATTCCTGCCTGCAGCTGTTCCCCAAACCGCTCGGCTTGTTCCAGATCCGTCGAATACACCGACGAGCCGAGCCCAAACTGGGTATCGTTGGCTAGCTCTAGAGCTTCCTCCTCACTGCTGACTTTGTAAACGCTAAGCACCGGTCCGAACAATTCCTGATAGTAAGATTCTGCCTCGCGGTTGATGTCCACCAATACTGCCGGAGCCACATATGCGCCCTCAGCATCAGGAGCGCTCCCCCCTACTAGCAGCCTTGCCCCATCGGAGGTGAGCTGGTCCAACTGCTCCAACAACGTCTTGCGTGCAGAGAAAGAGGATAGAGCGGAATACTCCCCCTGCTCCAAGTGTTGCGGATCGCCAGGCTTTAGGTCTTTTACTCCCTTTACGAGTTCCTCAACGAACTCGTCATATATTTTGTCCATAACAATCAAACGCTTGTTTGAATTGCAGGCCTGACCAGTATTTTCGAGCCTAATAGCTAGGGCGTCGCGAGCAATCTGACGCGGATCTTCAGAGGAAAGCACAACAAACGGATCAGAACCGCCAAGTTCTAGCACAACTTTCTTCAAATTGCGCCCAGCCTGTTCGGCCACTATGGCCCCAGCTCGCTCCGAGCCCGTAAGCGATATGCCCTGCACCCGCGGATCCTCAATCACGGTAGCAATCTGCTCGTGAGAGGCGAACACTACTTGAAATACGCCCTGAGGCACGCCCGCATCCTGAAGAATCTGCGCAATCGAAAGCGCCGAATGGGCGCAAATCTCGGCATGCTTAAGAACGATGGTATTGCCAGTTACCAGATTAGGAGCTACAAACCTTGCAACCTGGTAGTAGGGGTAGTTCCACGGCATGATGCCCAGCAGCATCCCTAGGGGACGACGCTGTACTACTGCCTCTTCGTTCTTCTGGTCAGCCAACAGCTCCGGGCCATTTTCAGCGTAATAGTTGAAAATTTCGCCGGAAAATTCGGCTTCGCCAATCGACTCTTCGAGCGGCTTGCCCATCTCTTCGGCAATAATGCGCCCAAGCTCTTCCTTCTTCTGTATGAAGGCATCGCCAACTTTGTGCGCTATTTTCGCCCGTTCAGCAACCGCTGTGCGAGCCCATTTTGCAGCAGCTTTATGCCCTTGTTCTAGCACCTTTGCTAGCTCGCCGTCAGAAATTTGGTCGTACTTTTGCAAGACCTCCCCGGTGGCAGGGTTCTGCGTCCTGTAACCTTTAGCGTCTTCCTTTGCCATCAGAATTCTCCTTTGAATAAATAGGACTTAAATCCTACTCTAACTTGGGAAGCGAATTTTTGCCTACGCAATAGGAAAATTTTAGATAGCACAGGTAGGGCTGACCCTACCAGTAACTTCTACTTTGCCCCCTCCCCCACCCACAAGCACTACCAGATAATAGGAGTGTCAATCCCCAACATACGGAGAACCAATGTCAAAGACCGTAAAGATCGTACTGTCGGTACTTGTAACGATTGTCGTCTTACTCGCCCTGGCAGCTGGAATCGCGCTGCACCAGTGGGGCCCGCGCCTTGGAATCTGGTTTCCTTCTCCCTCTCCCCAACGCTATGGCAAGGTGGTTCTTTCGTGGCTCGACGACGGTATCTACGCGAAAGGCCCAAAATGGCAGAAAGCCCGAGAAAAGGCCAGCCAGCAGATCGAGAAAGCCAAAACCTTACAGCAAACTGAGGCTGCGTTAGCAAGAGCCCTGAAAGTAGCCGGCGGTAAGCATTCGTTCATCTCCACCCCAGATATGCAAAAGGAGGGCGAGCACTCCTACGTCCCTCCAACAGTCCAGGTAGATGGAACTGTAGCCACCGTGAAAGTCCCAGAAATGGGTGGCAGCGCTAAACAGACAGAGGACTATGCCAAAAAACTATCCACGGCCCTCACGTCGGACACAAAATTGTGCGGGGCCGTGGTAGACCTGCGCGGCAACCGGGGCGGCAACATGTACCCAATGATCTCGGGATTGTCGCCTCTGCTGCCAGACGGCAAGCTCTCGCGCTTCAGCGGCAAAAATAAGAGCGAGCAATTCTTGGCCGGCGGAAATATACATTTCGGCAGCAAATCCGGGCCAGCCGCAACCTCGTTTGAGCTACCAAAGCAAAAGCTCGACATTCCGGTCGCACTCTTAACCGATGGAGAAACTGCCAGTTCCGGCGAGCAAACTCTAATTGCCTTCAAAGGCCTCGAAAGAGCCCACTCTTTCGGCGAGCCAACTGCAGGCTATGCCTCGGTAAATACCTCCTTGTCATTACCCACCGGTTCGCTGCTGCAACTAACCACCGGACTTACAGAGGATCGCGCGGGCAAGCAATACGGAGAAAGCCCGATCCCGCCAGATACTCGAACCACAGCTTCGGATGCCCCGGCAGCAGCGCGGGAATGGCTAGCCCAAATGGGCTGCCGCTAGCCTTTCACCGCACCTTCTTCGACACCTTTGAAGAAGTAGCGCTGCATAGTAGCAAAGATGATGATGATCGGCACAAGGGCGATCACCGTTCCCGCTGCTACGACGCGCGGATTTTGTCCAAAGTTAGACTGCAGGTACTGCATGCCTACGGTCAAGGTGTACTTTGCCGGATCATTCAACACGACCAGAGGCCACAGGAAGTCGTCCCACGCTCCAATAAAACTAAAGAGGGCGACCACCGAAACCATGCCGCGTACGTTCGGCCACACCACATACCGCAAACGCTGATATGTGGAAGCCCCGTCGATAACGGCGGCATCTAGGATGTCCTTGGGAATCATGCGACACGAAACTGCCATGAGGAGTACGTTCATGGCTCCAATCGCTCCGGGCAGCCAAACCCCCGCAAGGGTGTTATCTAACCCGAGGCCTCGCACCGTCAAAAACTGACTGGTGAGGGTGACTTCGCCAGGCAATAAAAGCGTCGATAGGAACAGCCCCATTATCACTTTTTTGAACCGGAAGTTCATGCACGCCAGAGCATACCCTGCCATGGTTGCAAATATCGCATTGGTCACGACTGAGGCCAGGGCGACCCCAAGCGAATGCATACCGTAATCCCAAATGGGAATACGCCTGGTGACCTCGGCAAAATTCGCCAGCGTGGGCGCCCTGGGAATGAGGTCTGGGGGGAATTTATAGATATCTTCGCTAGCACCTTTGAAGGCGGTAGACAATTGCCAGATAAAGGGGCCTACAGAGATTATGAAGATGACGATAAGCAGCACGTATTTGCTTATTACCAACGCTGGGCGAACATGTTCGTAAGGCGCAGATCCGCGCTGATACCATTTTTCTTTTGCAGCTTTCATTTGCCTTGCACCTTCGCTTTTGCCGCCTTTTTCGAGTTTTTACGCGCATCTTTGCCATAGTTTATGTAGGCGACCAGTAGTAGTGGACCGACTGTCAGGAAGAACAGCGCAATCGAAAGCGCCGACGCATACCCGAGGTTGCCGTTGAGGCCGGACCCCGTGCGTTGAATCAACATTACGATCGACTGGTCCTTCCCGCCCGGACCGCCGGTGCCATTCGACAGTATGTACAATTCCGAGAAGACGCGGATAGCTGAGACACAGATTAGAGCACTTACAAGGAGCATTGCTCCTCTAACTGCGGGAATAGTTACTGAGCGGAAACGGTGCCACCACCCTGCCCCATCCAGAGTTGCTGCCTCGTATACATCTTTTGACGCATTCGCCAAAGCAGCCAGGTACACCACCATGTAATAGCCGAGTCCCTTCCATACGGTCAGCAAGATCGCACAGAAAAGTAGCTTCCACCTATCGAGCATGAAATTAATTGGCTGGTCGATGAGGCCTGCCATTTTCAGTGCCTCATTCACGATGCCCCTCGAGTTGAACATCCAGGCCCAAATGATGCCTACAACTACTACGGAGGCGACAACAGGGAAATAATAGGAGGTGCGGAAGAATCCGATGCCGGGAATCTTTTTCCGTACAAGTACCGCTAGCAACAGCGGCAATATAGTTAGCAGCGGAACGCATACCAGCACGTAGACCAAAGAAACTATGATCGCAGAGCCGAAGTGCGGATCATGAAAGAGCTCCAAGTAGTTTTGCAGACCTATGAATTTGTAGGCCCGCAGTGGTTTCGCGTTTGTAAACGAAAGCACTACCGTGTTTAGGAATGGCCAGAGGGCAAACACCACCACCCAGAGGGCGGCGGGCCCTACTAGCAGGTACGGGGTGTACCACTTGTGAGTTTTCATGATCCGCGCTCCAGATTCCTTACTCGTTCTCTTTGACGAGCTTGTTGCACTCGGCAGCAGCCTTGTCGAGTGCTTCCTTTACAGAGATGTCGCCTTGCATCGCAGCGGTGACCTGCTGCAAATAGGCAGTTTTCATTTCTTCACTCAATTCGATTGGAGTGAGCCGCTTTGCCTTCTTAGCAGTGTTGGCAGCTGTCTTGATAGCTTCCTTTACCAGTGGAGTGTCGCTCTCAGAGATAAAAGAGTTCGGATCGTCGTTGCCTGCCTTGGTGCCGGGCAAGAATCCCTTGGCGATCTTTACGAAGGCTTCCTGGTTGGCATTGTTGGTTACGTACTGCGCAAATGCCAATGCAGCTGCGGGGTGCTTCGAATTTGCCGACACCGAAATCCCCTGTACCAGCAAGGTCGGAGTTTCCCACGGTTCATTCACAACAACTTTATCGGCTATCGAGGGGGCATCCTTCTTGATGTCGGAAGCAAACGAAGGCGTGGAATTCAAGCCACCTAGGGCCCCCTTGTAGAAGGCCTCGTTGAGTTGAGCCCCATCGTCGGCTTTGCCGATCATCTCGGGGGCAACGCCGTGGTTCTTGTACAGATCCGCGTAGCGTTGGATCAGCTTTTCCGCATCGGGGTTGTTGAACACGAATTCCCGCTTTTCGGGATCCCACACCTTCACTCCCCGAGAAGCCAAATATCCGAGGTCAGGGCGAGAGTTCATGAGGGTTACCCCCTCTTTGGCAGCTTTTTCAGCCGCGGCGAACAATTCGTCGTCACTAGTTGGCAGCTGCTCCTTGGAAAGTCCAGCTTTTTGTAGCGCATCTGTGTTCCAATAGTTGAACGCAACGCCCAGGTACCAGGGGTAGCCGAAAGAGCCGTCCACACCGTGGTATTGGTAGGCTTCTACACCTCCGTCTACATACTCGCCAATAGCCTTCTTGTCGGCTTTTGCCAGGTCGAGCAATTTCCCCGCCTTGGCCAGCGGAGCGCCGTATTCGGGAGGCAGGTTTACCACATCGGGCAGCTGGTCAGAGTTTGCCTGTTGCAAAATCTTTTCCTCGTAGCCGTCCCCCGGCTGATCCATCCACTTTACCTTGACCTTCGGGTTCTCCTTCTGGAAATCCGCAACTAACTTTTCGAAGTAAGGAGTGAACTTTTCATTCTTCAAAGACCAGGTCTGGAATGTAATCGTCCCGGAGACCTCTTGATCTTTTACGTCGGAAGCATCGACTTTCGACTCGGAAGAGCCCCCTCCAGCGCAGCCTGTAAGAGCAGTTGCCGTAAAGGCTCCTACAGCCAACACAGAGGCGAGCGTTTTCATTGAATGCCTCATCGCATTTCCTTTCGTATTCTAGGGTTGAAGACTTAGAAGAGAATCGAGAAGGGCCTTGGTGTCCGCTTCGTTGCGGCGCCTGCCCGTTGGCCACAGTATCTGCCCGAACGCGAAGAGCGGCCCAACTAACTTGGTTATTATTTCCTGCCCGGACATAGTCTGGGGCTGATCGCACCACACCGAGAAGTTCGCCCCGGCTGGTTCAGTTCTGAACGTGCCCGCTTTGTCGGGGAAAATATTGGGGTCGAAGTTGGCCCACACGCTTTCGAAGGTGGGAATCTGACAGTTTCCGGGTTCACGCAAAATGAAGTAGAGGCTCTGCCCGTCCCAGTTGTGCAACCTGTAGCCAAGCTGGGCAAAGCGCTGCGGAGGCATCATGTGGGCCCCCCACCGGGTCCAGTAGAAGATGTCTGCCTGTCGGCTTGGCATTACGAGGGCGTCCACGTGTACCCCGTCGTTGAAGAGGTTTGCCTTGAGACCGCGACGGGCCAGGCGCTCAACACATTGGTTGGCAAAGTCTATCCACAAGTCAGCGGCACAAGCACGCGGACCAAATTTTTCTTTCGCCGCCTGCTCTAGGGTGTGCACTCGAGTTCCGTACTCGAGGAATTCGTCGGCTCCAACGGTTACAGTTTTGGCCGAGAACATGTCTACGACCTCGTCTAATAGATCCCACACGAGTTCTTTTGCGCCCTCATCTAAAATATTTAGCGCCCCGGGAATTAGGTTTCCACAGTCATCTTTGAGCCCCGCCCACTGGTTTGGCTCTAACACCTTGTGCAAATGCCCCGGCATGTCGAACGACGGAACCACCTCGATGCCAAGGGTGGCTGCGTATTCCACAATTTCGTTGACCTCTTCGGCTTCTAAATGCTGGCCAGCTACAATCTCGGGGTGTAGCTGGGAGGAAATTCTGTAGCCATGAGTGTCAGAGATGTGCAGATTGAGGACGTTGAGCCGCGCCCATGCCATGAGCTGCATTATCTGTTTTATTTCGGGTACGGGAAAGTAGTGGCGCCCGGCATCCAGGTGTAGCGACCGGTGTGCTAGCGGGGAACAATGCACCCCCGTAGTAACGGTTTTCCCTGCTGCTTGCTCGAGGGCGACCTGGATCTGTCCTGCCAGCCTGTCGCCGGCACGGGTTGCTCGCACTACAAAGGAGTGCTCCCCAACCGCCCCGCTCCCAGGTGTAGTTGGGTCGGTGGGGATTCGCACAACTTCGTAGCCCAGGTCAGGGCCATCTTGGCGAGTTTCAATATCCAGAGACAGCGGATCAGGAAGAGACGTCATTGCCGGCTCCTAAGTACTAGAGGTTCGCCTTGTTCTATTGCCCGGGCCCAGGTGGCAAAGATTTCCCCGTCGGGACGCGTGCTAACTCTGCCAGTGTCCGGACCATCTATTTCCAGCTGCCGACTTCCTCCCTTGCAGGCGGGAGCGTTTCCCTGGCGGGCTGCCTTTGCCCACTCGGAAAGCGCCTTGCCTGTAGGCTTTAGGTTGCCCTCGTAGTCGAAAATACCGAGGTCGTATTCGACCTCGGGAAAATCTGCTAGAGCCGGATCCAAATCGTGTGAACACCACCAGGTAATCTGTTGCAATTCAGCTACAGATGCAGCATGGCACAAGGTCTGGTGCACAAATTCGGGAGCATATTCTTTGGAGAGATAGTTTAACGGCGCCCCTACCTCTTGTAGCCACAATGGTTTGCCTGGATGCCAGGCCCTCTCCAATTCGAGTAGGTACCGTGCAAACAGTGCCAGCCAGGGATGATCCTTGCCGATTTTCGGTCCGAGTCTGCCAAATATCCACGAATGGGCAGTGATTGCGGCCCCCTTGGCCGCATCGGAAGGGTCGAAGGGCTGGGTGGGATCAAACAGCACATCGTCGTCGAAGCAGAACGTATGCTGCCCGTCAGGCCAAGCCTCGTAGGCACTGTGCAGTAGCAAATCCACCCATTTTGAGGCAGCCTCACTGGAAACCTGACACGGGTGCGGGTGGCGCCGGGCAGCGAATTGGACAATTTCGTTTCCCAGGCAGATACCGGTCACGCCTTCCATAGGAGCAAGCCGTTCACATAACTTCGCAACCAGCTCCGTCTCGGCTGAAACCACCTGAGGGTCCGTAAAGATATTGCGTCTGTGCCAGGACAACACCCACGACGGCAAAAAATCATAGCTCGACAAGTGCCCCTGCAAAACGTCGACGCTGACTTGTAGGCCAGCGTCTAGGGCCACCTGCGCCATCGCCTCGACGTCGGCTAGAGCAGAATCGGAGATAAGGGCGCGATTAGGTTGCAGCAACGGCCAGAGCGGAAACAGCCTGACATGGTCGAGCCCTATTTCGGCAATGGCTTGAAAATCGTCGCGCAATGCCGCCTTGTCTAGATGTGCCCACTGGTAAAACCAGCCTACGCGGGGCACATAGTTCACTCCTATCTTCACTGCGAGCACCTGACCTTCAGAGAAAGTATCTGGAAGGGACGCAGCACGGCGGAGATACTTCGAGCTTCCACCCTGAGATCGCAAAGTTCTGGCGCCGGCTCTTCAAGCACGTTTACCACCTCTACGGAGTCGATGTCGTAGCCCAATTCGATGCGCATCTGCTGGCGCTGCCCCAGCCCCTCGTAGCCGCGGACTACAAATCCACTCCCGTCCTGGGCCCACTTAACCGCCTCGACGATTAGGCCCTCGACACCGGTGAACAGTGGCCTGCATCCGCTACCGCTTCCTGTTTCCGTGATAGGACTTTGGCTAATCCCATATCCGCGCTCGATGGTTTGCTGTACAGAAGCTGCAGGCAAAATCTGGAAGGAGCGGTGATGTTTTCCTTGATCAGTGTGTGGATCAGGGAACTTGGGTGCCCGCAATAGCGAAGCTCCAAATATCGCGTAGGTCCCGCCTTTTGGGTTGACCTTGCGCCGATGCGACCAGCCTGCTGTGGCCTCGTTTACAATACCCACCCCGTATTCGCCCTCGGGAACGTAAATCCACTTCTGGGCCGAAACCTCGAATTTATTTGATTCCCACGTGGTGTTTTGGTGTATAGGACGGCTAATGTGGCCCATTTGCGTGTCGTAAAGAGCGTGGTTGGTGTGCACGTCAACCGGCAACGCGAGCTTCAAAAGCTTTTCAGATTCGTGCCAGTCAGCATCCACCCCAATCTCGAGGGCGTCGCTCAGCCCATAGGACACCTTCACCTGCGAGTTTCCAAATTTGTACGTTGCCACCACCCTATCGGCTTCGACAGCCACGCTTTCGGCATGCAAAGTCTGCTCTGAAGCCGCATAGAATTCGTCTATGTCCCAGGCGTCCCACATATTCGGGAAATCTTGGTAAAGATGCAACCCGCCCAGCGCCTCGCAGGCAGGCACTACCTGGCGCCCGTCGGGGCCCACGAATGAATCGACTAACCCCTCTTCGTTTACGTGGGCCGTGAGGCCATTGCAGGTTAGACTGAAGCCCCCACCCGTGTTGCGAACTACTGCTTGCTGGGCTACGGAAGTTTCCTGCGCCGGAGCGCCGAACGAATAGGATGGTACCGGATGCGCTTGGGGGGAAGCGTTGAATACTTGCTCGCCCACGCCAGCGAGGCGTTTCCTGGCGGTGGCGGCAATCTGGTCCGCTGCCTCTTTTACCGCTTTTAAGGAAGCTACCGCATCTTTACACGCCCAGGCGATCGAGGAGCCTGGCAAAATATCGTGGAACTGGCATAGCAAAGTATCCTTCCAAAGCTCGGCGAGGCGGGTTGGATATTCCATTACACCTGCCACCGCAGCGTTGGTTGCCCACAGCTCAGCAGCAAACAACGAGGCCTCGGCCTGCTTATTGCCAAGCTTTATATCCGCTTGAGAGGTGAAGGTTCCCCTATGCATCTCGAGGTAAAGCTCCCCTACCCACACCGGCGGCTCCGGATATTCCTCGCGGGCCCGGGCAAAGAAGTGTTCTGGGGTATCGTGTACGATTCGCGGACTTCCAGCTGTGTTCGCCAATCGTTTAGTGCGCTCGAGCATTTCGCGAGTAGGGCCGCCTCCCCCGTCTCCGTAACCGTAAGGTATTAGCGACAACGAGGCCTTGGCTTTGTCTTTGAAATTGTCTGCCGCATATTGCACCTGCTGCGCACTCATTTCGGCACCATAGGTGTCGACAGGGGGAAAGTGCGTGAAAATTCGCGTCCCGTCAATCCCCTCCCAGTTCAGCGTGTGATGTGGGAAGACGTCAGTTTGATTCCAAGAAATCTTTTGTGTCAGGAACCAATTCGCTCCACCCAGTTTGGCTATCTGCGGCAAAGATGCTGAGTAGCCGAAGGAATCGGGCAGCCACACTCCCTGGCACCTTCTGCCTAACTTTTCTTTGAAATATTCCTGCCCGTATAGGAGCTGCCTACACATAGATTCGCCGGAGGGCTGGACCGCATCTGGTTCTACCCACATTCCCCCCACGGGCACTATGCGGCCTCTCTCGACCCAGTTGCGCACCCGGCTGAACAATTCCGGGTAGTCCTGCTCTAGCCAGGCCACGTGTTGGGCGGCTGGCAGCGCAAAATACATATCCGCCCCGTCTTCGAGTAGCCGCAAGACATTTGCCAGAGTACGGGCGACTTTGCGACGTGTCTCGCGCACTGGCCAAAGCCAAGCCGAATCAATGTGAGCGTGTCCCACGGCGGTGAGCTCATGCGAGCCTGCGTGGGCACCGTTTCCCAAAAGTGGGGCTAATTTTTTGCGGGCAGCTTTAGCTGTGCTGGCAATGTTTGCTAGGTCCAGAACATCGACGGCTTGATTGATCTGTTGATCCATGCGCACACGTTCACTGTCAGGCAATGTCTGGGCCAACGTGGAAGCCATCTCGAGGTCGAAGCCCAAAGCGCGCACCTGTGGATCAAAGCGTACCAACTCGGCCTTAGCCAACCTGTATATTGGCTCGGAGCTGGCCGTTTCCTTATCCCCGTCATACGTCACTTGGAATGGCGGCACCGCAAGCAAAAGAGGGTTCGAAGCTGCTTCGACGTAGAACGTATATAGCTGCCCCGCCTGGCCTCTGACTGGAATCCACTGATTCTTCGGATTAATTGCCTTTAGGATCTGCCCTTGAGGGGTATAAACCAGGCCCTCACACTGGAACCCGGGGGAATGATCTTCCCATCCTAGGTCCACCTGACACTCTAGATTCGAGATGTCGGCAGGTAGCTGCACTTCGAATTTGAACCAGGTTGTCCCCCACGCAGGCCCCCATTTTTGCCCCACCTGGAAGGGCTCATATTCACCTTCCAGCGCTTGAGTGAAGCTTATGGGTTCGCCCTGCCCTCTGTTTCCGCCCCGATCAGTTACTTCGAACGCCGAGATTTTTAGCTGCGCCACCACCGTTTCCTCTGCGCGGCGCACACGTTCTTTTAGCACCCTAGAAAAACGCGCTTCTAAGAGGGAATGAATGTCATGCATGTACTTGCTCCTGACCGGTCTGCGTCGTTGCATTCCACTCCTACACTAAACCGCTTTAGTTAAAGATGCAACTACTTTTATTACAAAACTCTAAGGTTTGCGCATTTCTCCCTAATCCGCACTAACATGCCGATTTATTAGCCTAAATAAGATATTCTTCGAACGAGGTAAAGGAAAAAGATGACTCCGAAATTAACTAGACAATCTAGGGTTAGCGACATCGCCAAAGCGCTCGGCGTATCGCCCACCGCCGTTTCGTTCGCGCTCAACGGCAAACCTGGCATCTCGAAAAAGACCCGCGAGCGCATCCTCACTGCAATCGAAGAAATAAACTGGTCCCCCCACTATGCTGCTCGCGCGTTGTCGGACGGACGCACCTCCACAATTGGGCTCGTCATCGCCCGCGATCCCAAGGCAGTAGGTTCGGAAGCCTTTTTCATGCAACTTATGACCGGCATGCAGGCAACGCTGTCAAAACGCGGCTACGGACTACTCTTTCAGGTGGCCCCCTCAATCGACCAGGAATGCACCATCTATCAACAGTGGGCAGATCAAAAGCGTGTCGATGCCGTAGCGGTTGTTGATCTTCGCAAGGATGATCCCCGCCCTAAGCTCCTGTCTTCCCTAGGTATGCGCGCAGTTATCGCAGGCGATACCAGCCCGCTCTTTCCCAGTGTGGACATAGACGATTCTGCGGCAATGACCGCCGTGGGAAAACACCTTTGCGAGCACGGACACGAACGCGTTGCGTATATCGCAGGCAGCCCCCAATTGCACCACGTGCGCGAGCGCGCCAGAGCATTTTCCTGCTTACCTCCGCTCCAAGTCGAGGTCGAATATACGGACTTTTCGGGCCCTGCTGCGGCTGCGGCGGTACGTCGCCAGCTCGAGGGGGCAGATCCCAGCGCCTACGTGTTTGAAAACGAGGCTTTGACAATCGCAGGAGTGCAGGCGCTCAGGCATGCCAAGGCCAGGATTGGTATTGACGTTGCGGTAGTGAGTTTGGAGGATTCACTTGTTTGCGAGGCAATGTCACCCACGATTACCGCCCTACATCGCGACACTTACGAGTTCGGCAAAGCTGTTGCCGGAGCCCTGCTGGAGCAGAGCACCGGGACTACAAAAGAGCTATCTCCACAGCTAATCGAACGGGAATCGACTAGTACCTCTTTCTAACTCTTAGCGTCAGCGCCCCTGCCCCTACCAGCAGGCAGGCGCCGGGCAGTGCGAACAATGATCCGCCAGTGTTGGCAAGCCACCCACCCACCGTAGACACCTTTGCAGCTCTGTCACTTTGAGTTCGCTCTTGCTTATTACCCCGGTGCTTTCGACGATCCTGTTCGCCGGCAGGCTGTCCCTTTCCAGCATCGTCTTTTCCACCTGCTACCACTTGCCGCCCGCCAGTGCCGACCTGCTCCCTTCCAAGTACAGAGCCCGCTCCGATTTCAGACTCGCCGGACTCGGGCGCAGGAATTCCCGGTTCGGCTCCCCCAGATCCCGGTTCACCTGTAGGCTCACCGGGCTCAGGTGCGACAAGCCCAGGTTTTAGGTGCGCGATAACTGCCCTAGCATAGTCGAATGTAGTAGGTGCGATCCTATTTAGATCTGCAGCAGAATACGTCATGCCGTCGCGATCGATGGCATAGGCGAAAACGCCCCCTTTTTGCCCGCCTTTCGGATTCCATTTAGCCATGGCTACAGCATTCGATTCCTCGACGGGCCCAACCGTATCGAACCAGCGGTTATATCTGTCTTGCTCTTCCGGGCTGGTGTAACCGGGCAGAAACTGACAAGAGGAAATGTAAGGCGCGTAAGAATCCCACGAACGGGAAATTTCCCCTACAGAACGGCCGTAGGTTTGCAAAAATAAGTAATCAATATATGGTGCAACCCGCGAAACGTAAGCGCCCTCGCCATCGCGGTTGGTGTCGTAAATCAGTAGCCGGCGGGGCCCGAGTTCAGCCCGCAACGCTTTGAAGGCCTTTCCCAGAACAACCTGCTGCTCCGAGCTCAGGGTGGTTTCCATATCCACGTCAAAGCCGTCAATGCCGTCCTTATCCACAAACTCAGCCACAATCTGCCTAGCGGCCCTTGCATATTCTTCCGCAGTAGAATCCGGCTTAAGACCGTACTTGTAAATCTGCTCAACGCCAACCGAGCGAATAGCTTTCGTGCCGCGCGCATGCAAAGCAGGTACATATTCGTTTTTGACCTTGTCCCAGAACGGTCTTTGGTCTACCCCGGAGGCAGGATTTACGTAGTGGAAAAGTGAAACGATGTCCACGCCCTGGGGCAGGTCCGTCATCGAGATTACGTTTTGATCGGGAAGGGAGGAATTCGCCCTCGCGGGCATAGCAGAATCGCGCCAGGTGCGATAATACGCCATGAACACGGGAGCCGGGCAGGATCTTCGCACCCCCACCGGGCGCGGCGTTTCTGCTCCGAAACTTACCCCGGGCAAAGTAGCAGCTACTAGCCCCAGCGAACACACCAACGCAAGTTTATTTATTGTCTTCATTGCGGCAGCTTTCTTGGCGCTCCGTTGCGCCAGCTAAGTTCAACTAAACCGGTTAAGTTAGCTTATCTAACGATTTACCTCTAACGCTGGTGTTTGCGCATTTCACCTGGCGGCGAACAGGTAGCTACTCCCCCTGCGAGAGCCTACTCACAGATGAAACACTGGGAAACATGAGCAACATTCCAAACATCAAACTGAACGATGGCAACCTAATCCCCCAACTTGGCTTCGGCGTATTCAAGGTCGATGCAGATGACGCAGAACGGGTAGTAAGTGAGGCGCTCGAGGCGGGTTACCGGCACTTCGACACGGCTAAAATTTACGGCAACGAAGAGGGCGTTGGTCGAGCGATAGCCTCCTCAGGTATTGCTCGCGAAGAGCTTTTCATCACCACCAAGCTTTGGAACGACGAACAGAAGAATGCCAAGGAAGCCCTGCAGGCCTCCCTCGAACGTCTGGGGCTGGATTACGTGGACCTTTACCTGATTCACTGGCCTTGCGAAAAACAGGGGGCTTACACGAGCGCCTGGGAGGAACTCGGCCGCCAACGTGAGGCAGGACTTGTAAAGTCAGTTGGCGTCTGCAACTTTCTTCCCAAACATTTAGACAATCTACTTAGCCCCGGCGGTGAACCGCTAGTTCCCGCAGTGAACCAGATTGAATTGCACCCCACCTACCAGCAGCGCGAAGTAACCGAGTACTGCCGCTCGCGGGGAATAGAGATTGAGGCCTGGGGGCCGCTAGGACAGGGCAAATACGACCTTTTCAACGAGGAGCCCATTGCTCAGGCAGCCAAGGCGCATGGCAAAACTCCCGCCCAGGTAGTGTTGCGCTGGCACATCCAAGAGGGAAATATCGTATTCCCCAAAACCACGCACAAAGAGCGCATGGCAGAAAACCTGGATATTTTCGACTTCGAACTGACTGACGAGGAATTCCTCAAGATCCATGCCCTAGAACGCGGCAATCGAGTGGCAGCTCACCCCGACGAGATCGATGTCGACTAACGCAAAAATACTCCTAGGCCTACGACTGGTAGTTTTTAGCGCCATGGTCATAGTGGGCATAGCCAGAATCTGTATACACGGTTCCAGCTGGAACTCATGGATACTGATAGTGGCAGGAGCGCTCCTACTAATAGGAGCGCTCCTCGAGATGGCGCTAATTTCTAACAAACAAGGCAAGCGTAGTCGCGAAAAACACTCCGTTTGAACTATCCGGCTACCCCCGCCATTTGTATACTTGTTAGGGCTCAACGTTAGGCCCCATAGTGACGATCTATTGGAGGACAGTTGAGTCAAATAGGATTCGACCGTGACAAGTACATTTCTCTGCAATCTCAGCACATTGCCAAGCGGCGCAGCGAAATTGGCGGCAAGCTCTACCTCGAAATGGGCGGCAAGCTCTTCGACGACATGCATGCCTCACGAGTATTGCCAGGATTTACCCCTGACAACAAAATTGCGATGCTCGAACAGCTCAAAGACGATCTAGAAATTTTGGTGGTCATAAACGCTAAAGACGTTGCTCGCGGCAAAGTTCGCGCCGACCTCAACATTCCCTATGAAGAGGACGTACTGCGCCTAATCGACGTCTTCCGGGAGCGCGGTTTCCTAGCGGAAAACGTCGTAATGACCCAGATGGAGGACGACAACAAACCGGCGAAGGCATTCAAACAGCGCCTCGAAAAGCTGGGGGTAAAAGTTGCTCGCCATCGCACGATCGAAGGGTACCCAGCCGATGTGAACCACGTGGTATCGGACGAAGGCTTCGGCAAAAATGATTTCGTGCAAACCTCCCGCGACCTGGTAATCGTCACTGCACCCGGTCCAGGATCAGGAAAGATGGCAACCTGCCTATCCCAGATCTACCACGAATTTAAACGCGGCACTAAGGCCGGATACGCCAAATTCGAGACTTTCCCGATCTGGAACCTCCCCCTAGATCATCCCGTCAACCTCGCTTACGAGGCGGCCACGGCCGACCTCGACGACGTCAATATGATTGATCCGTACCATCTGAAGGCATACGGAAAGCAGGCGGTCAACTACAATCGCGACGTCGAAGTGTACCCGCTACTGCACCAATTGCTCACCCAGTTGACCGGCGAGTGCCCCTACAACTCCCCCACGGACATGGGAGTGAATATGGCCGGAAAGTGCATTAGCAACGACGAGGTGTGCCGCTACGCCGCGAAGCAGGAAGTAATCCGGCGCTATTACAAGGCTCTAGTCTCCGAGAGGCGCAACCAACGCGAACCTATCGAGTCCAGGCGCATTTCAATCGTTATGTCCAAACTGGGCATCACGCGCACAGACCGCCCTGTAGTCCCCCCTGCCGTGGAGCTTGCCGCCCAGACCGGGGCCCCGGCCTCGGCAATGGAACTTGACGACGGCACTATCGTTACCGGAAAGACCTCCGCTCTGCTGGGCTGTTCGGCCGCAATGCTGCTGAATGCTTTAAAGCTGCTTGCCGGAATCGACAAGTCCATCGACTTGCTGGCCCCCTCTTCGATTGCTCCAATTCAGACATTGAAGACTGAGCATTTAGGATCCCGCAACCCCCGTTTGCACACCGACGAGGTGCTGATCGCCTTGTCTGTCTCGGCAGCCAGCGACCCGAACGCGGCCGCAGCGCTAGCAAAGCTCAAGGAGCTGCGCGGCACCCAGGTGCACACTACAACGATCCTGGGAACAGTAGACGAGGGCATATTCCGCAACCTCGATATTCAGGTCACCTCGGAACCCGAGTTCCAAAAGAAAGGCCTATACCAAAAGCGCTAAAGGCAAGCCTGTGAGGGAAGGGGTGAGGCAAAAGGCAGCCTCACCCCTTCCCCACTAGTTGAGATGAAGCACTTTTGCTTCTAAGTCGCTAACCCATCCGTCTTGCGCACACAAGTGGCGGAAGTAGCGAGCCACATTCGGGGTATCTGCAAATGCTCCCCGCAACGTAGAAGCAAAGGGGACAACGGACGCCAATCCTTCCAAAGTGGTAAATAGGCGAATATCGCTGCCCCGGACCTGCTCGCCAGTTAGGTAGGTGCTTTGAGCAAGAAGCGGATCGACCCGGTGTAAATAGGCACAAATCTTCTCTATTGCTGCCTGGGCCTGCTCTTCGTCCTCCCTGTGAGCAATCGGATAAAACTGGCTGTTCACGTTCTGATGAATCTGCTCATCTAACCCTGCAAGTTTCTCCCGTTCTTTTTCCGGGTACAAATCGGGCGCCCCCTCCTTATGCAAGGGACGCCAGACGGTAGCCAGATCTATTAGCAAATCGGCAGATTCGTTGGCCACAATGGGAGTGTTTGGAGCAGACAAATCCACCAGTGCGGGCACCGAAGTCGCCTCGCCAACCTCCCAATCCTCTTGGCGCCTATACAGCTCGCGAGCCGTACGCACCCGCAGAATCGGATCAAAGCCGTCTTCGCCCTCGAACAGGAAACCATCTTTGCCCTTGCCGGTGGATTCGGAAATGCTAATGGCTTCTTCCAAACCTAAAATTCGCCTCGCTATGGACACCCTTCGGCACCACGGGCAGACGGGCGAGACAAAAAGATGGTAACGCCCCTCCTGAACAGGAAGGGCGCCACCAAACCGTTTTGACGTGATCATTGTTCCTCCTTGCCTCGATTAAAACAGACTCGAGGCAAGGAAGTTCGCTATGAAAGCTTGTCTAGAATCTTCCACGCTGCCGGCATTGCCACCGCTGCGATCACGCACTTGATAATGCCACCAACGATGAAGGGGGTCACCCCCAAGTTGATTGCCTCAACAAACGTGATGGGCTTGCCCATAACCGACATGATCAGGGCCAGGTACGGAACCCCACCCAAGAACGGAATAACCGTGACGAGGGCGAAGCCCACCAACGTCGGCAAGAACTTGCGATCCATGCGCCGCTCAGCCAGCCGGCCTGCAACCCAGGCTGCGGGGATAAAAGCGATGATGTATCCGAAAGAGGGCTTCATGACTGTAGCCGGCCCTCCGGTAAGGCTGGCGAACCACGGGATGCCTGCAACCCCGCCCACCATGTAAAAGAGCATCGACAAAGCCGCCCGGCGAGCTCCCAGCGCTGCCCCTACCAGCATAACTGCTAACGTCTGCGCGGTAATCGGAACAGGCCAGATAGGCACTGCAATCTGGGCGGAAATGCCAGTTACCGCCGCGCCGACAAAAGCCAACGCGCAGTTAGCTACCCAGCCTTTGCCAGCAGAAAGATAGTCGCAAAGAACATTTGGATTTACTGCTTTAGTTTTCATGTGTTTCTTTTCCTTCGTTTAGTTGCAAGGTGGTGGTTGCAAAGGCACAGTTGCCGTCATGGCTCAGCGAGACCAGCCAGCAAAGGAGGCTTGGCTCCTGCCCGAGTGAATGGGCAACTTGTGCCTGTAGGGCGGCACTGAGACGTACAAACGGCCGCCCCCACCGGTCATTCAAGATTTCAATCTGGGACCATATTTGTTCCCCTGTGAAAGGTGGCGAACCCGCCAGGGCGCAAGACCAGGCTTTTACCACGGCCTCTTTGCCCGCCCAGCGGGCCGCCAGGGAGGCCGAACGCCTCTTAGCAAGACTTGGGCCAAGCCCTTCTAGGCGCCGCTCGAGGCAGGCCCATTCGGCATTCGTAAATACTGCCGAAAAGACCGATCCCGGCTCGGCCAGCTGCGACGCGAAGGAGGCAATATCCACCACGTCGCAGCCAAGCCCTAGCAGCGAACCCATTACAGGTACTTCCCATTGGCGAGGAGGCGAGCATCCGGGTCGAGCAGCATTGCCGCTTCGGCCTCGTGATCTACTCGGTCGTCGCCACTGAAGCGTCGCGATACCGGAGCCTGGAACAGGGACACTTGCCCGTGCATGTTGCGCTCCAGATTAGCTTGGCCGGCTGCCAATCTCTCGTTTGCCCTTTCCAGCCAAACTTTAGCCTGCTCTTCGCCCTCGCTATCTGCTAGTGCCCGGTAGAAAGCGCCCGGATGGGCAACTACTACCACCGCTGAAACGTGACCGAATCCCAGGGAGGTTAGCACCCCAGCTTTGATTGGCTGTGCCAGGTCAAGCGGACTGCGCAGCCAGACCAGTTCTTCCCATTGCCGCATGGCCGGGTCCAGGCAATCTAGGGCCTGATTAGCCGGGATAATCCCCGAGGACATGATCTGGGTGAGCCCAACCGTTTGGAACAGTGCAGCCCCACCCTTGGCATGGCCGGTCAAAGACTTTTGCGAGACCACATACAAGGGGTTGCCACTGCTGCGCCCCAGAGCTTTTGCGAGCCGCGAATGCAGTTCGGCCTCGTTTGGGTCGTTGGCATTGGTGGAGGTGTCGTGTTTCGAAACCACCGCAATGTCGTCTGGGCTCAGGCCGAGTCCGGCAAGCGCTTTAGCCAAATCACTTCTCTTGCCTCCCCTGCCAGCGGCCAGTGCGCCGAGGCCGGGAGCCGGGATTGACGTGTGTGCTCCGTCTGCGAACGAGCGGGCATAGGCTATAACCCCCAGCACCGGCAATCCCAGTTTCGCTGCTACAGATCCGCGGGCTAGCAGCACTGTGCCACCACCTGCGGCCTCGACGAATCCTCCTCTGCGCCGATCCCCAGCCCTAGAAAAGAACCGCGAATCAATTCCCTTGGCTGCCATTTCCGCGGAATTGGCGGTGGCGTTCATATCGCCGAATCCGGTGAGGGATTCCACCGAGATATCGTCTATGCCACCCGCAATCACGAAATCGGCCTTGCCAAGTGCGATCTTGTCGACGCCCTCTTCTATGGATACTGCTGCGGTGGCGCAGGCACCAACCGGGTGGATCATCGATCCGTACCCGCCCACGTAGGACTGCATGGTGTGCGCAGCAACTACGTTCGGCAGAGCCTCCTGCAGAATATCCTGCGGCCGCTCCTCGCCGAGGTAGCGCGTCAAGAACACTTGACGCAGGGATTCCATTCCCCCGATTCCGGTACCTTGGGTGGAAGCCACGTCTGCCGGGTGAACCACGTGGAGTAGCTCACTAGGGGTGAAGCCCGCCGAGGTGAATGCATCAATTGCCGTTACCAGGTTCCAGGCGGCAATGCGGTCTAGCGCCTCGACCATACCGGCGCTGATGCCCCACTTAGCAGGATCAAAACCGTCCGGCAGTTGGCCCCCTACTGTGCGCGTTAGAGGCACAAAGGTAGGTACCAAAACCTTAGCCCCGGCTAGTTTGCGCACGAACCACTTTTCGTCGAAGTAGATATCGGTGTGGGCAGGGTCGGCGCTCTGATACGCCTTTGCTGCTTCTTCCGAAGCCACTTCAAAAGTCACCGAATCGGGCAAGTACATAGTGGTGACGTCGTCGGATCCGCCCGCACGCAGGTTCGAATCGTCTCCCAGAGGGCGGATGCCACAACGGGCGATTACCTCGTTGGCATAACGGTCGTGGATTTGCTCTTCGGGGACAAGCTCATCCTGACTGTTGTACCACCCGTGAGTGGGAGAGGTCTTCCAGGTGAGCAGACCCATCATCCAAGCAAGCTCGATCACCGCGTGGGTAGACATGTTCGCCGGCGAGATGCCAAGTTCAGCCTCGAGACGAGTTCGGGAAGAGCCCCAAGCCCCGACTTCGCCAGCGCCAACTATTACAACCATGTCTTCTAGCGGAGTCGACACCTTGGCCCACTCGGCCGTAGCCTGCTTAGGCCTACGGGGGCTGGGCAGCGCAGCAACAGTGGCCGTTTGCTTTTCTTCCCGAGGAGCAGGCGCCTTTTCCACGGAGGCAGCCAGCTCAGTAAGCGAAAGAGAAATCTTCTCCAACCCACCAGTGAGGTCCGCCTCCACCGGCGCCTCGCAAGCCTGCTCGCGAACCTGCGGGCTAGCCAATGCGATCAGTTCGCCAGCTATTTCGTCGGTGCTGTAGACGTGGATGCCGGCCTTCTTCGCGGCGGGTACGATCGCGTCGTTGCCGCCCATGAGGTTGGTGCCGGCAACCCAGCCAATGCGCGGGTGTGCCAAGGTAATTCGCTCGGGCCAGCCGGATTCTACCTTCCACTTGTTACAGATCGCATCCAGGCTCGCCTTAGCCTCGCCATACAGCCCATCCCCGCCGAAGGTACCCCGGTTGGGCGAGCCAGGTAGTATCACGTGTACCCGGTGCCCGATCGCAGTGTCCATACCAATCTGGGCCAAATCAAATATCGTCGCCTCGACGCTGGTTAGCAGCAGGCGGAATTCGTTTAGTCCCTTGCGTGGGTCTTCGCCCAGTCGCCCAAGCACCGGCGGAGCCGCAAATGGGAAGGCCAAAGTTGGCAGCAAAGCCGGCTTGGTAACCGTAGTCTTGCCCCCTACAGTTTCCCGACGCTCGGAGCCAATCCACTGAGTGAGGGCATGGATGTCGCGAAGCGACGCCAAGTTAGCTGGCACCAGCCAGAGGGCGGCCTCCCCACGAGCATGCTCATGGTATAGATTCTTTGCCCACTGCAGGCGCTTCTGGGTGACCTTCGAAGCAGTCATGACCACCGTGGCCCCACCCCAAAGCAGGCGCGCCACCAGTTGGGCAGCGATCGCATTTGGAGCAGCCCCAGTTACGAGGGCAACGTCGTTGGCGAAGGCAAAATTGCCCTCTTGCAACGCTTTCTCGGCAACCTCTTCGAAGAAGGCTTTGTTCTGCGAGCGGCCCGCGTGCCACTTGGCTCCGGCCGCAACTGTTGCGCCGGCGCCCACCCAACGCTCGTCCGCAACCAGCTCTTCTCCACGAGCAAGCGCGGCTGCAGCTTGAGCCAAATCTTCCCTGTATAGCGCCCACCTATCATCTAGCAGGACAGCCTTGTTGGGGTCAAATGCCGGACTAACAAACTTTTGCCAATCGGCGCCAAGCTCAGCTTCTACACTTTCGAGTAGCCCGGCATCGCCAGCTACGGGCAGAGTCGAATCCTTCTGCACTCCCAAACGCGCAAGCACGTCCTTTGCAAGCTCAGCTAGGATTCCGTCCTCGCCAAGTACCTGCGAACGCAAATTATCCAGCTCAGCCGAATCCACAACGCCACCGCCAGAGGCGGCGCCAACGGCCGGAGTGAGGGCAACTCCCTGAGCTTTTGCAACCAGGGCCAGGGCCTCGTCAATAAGCTCGTCGGCCTCTGCTTTCGAAGCAACCTGAGTGGGCAAACTGGTTAGAGACCCTCCCCGCACGGAATCCCCTTCGCGGGTCCCGAGGACAATCTGTTCGCGTACCCTCGGTTCCCATCCCGCAGGCAGTGCCCAGTGCTTTTCTAACCGGGTGCCGATGTGGTCAACTCCCAGACCGGCACCGCCCAGAAGTGCCCTCACCTTGGTTGCCGCGATCTCGCTTAGAACAGGCCCAAACGGAGTGTAGGAGCTGGCGGCCTCGCGCACCTTTTCGCGCAGCGTTTTCACATCAGCTTCTTCTGCCCCGTCAACCCCGGGCAGGGATACCTCGGCGGCAATGTCCATGAGGAGCTGATTCCGCTTAGAGGAAATGCCGTTCGTCAATGTCTCGACAGTGTCGGTATCCTCGACCTGTCCCAGGTTGAGCTTGTTGGCGTATGCAAGCAAGAACATTATGCCGTCGCCCGCGTCGTAGCTCAGCTCAGGAGCGGTCGACCCGCTTTGGGCAACCGTCTGCGTTTGCGGGGCAGGGTGAGCGTTAGCCTTCGCCTCGACCGGCTGCTCGGCCTGCTCGGCCGGGGAAGCTACGGGGGCGGGCGCAGGCTGCACCTGGGGCAGCTGCGGAGCCGTATCCTTCTGGAAGATGCGCTCACTATCGCGCTCGACGTTCAGAACTTCTACGTGTCGATCCGAAAATTCCGGAAGCCGCAACGTCTTCGCTGCCAAATTCGCCAAAGTTGGGCTGGAAGATAGCCCCACCTCGATGTACTGGTCGATTCCCAGACCGCCATCTGCCGGATCCGACAACAGCAGTTTTTGGGTTTCAATCCAACGCACCGGGGAGGCAAACTGCCAGGCGAGCAATTCGATTAGCAGCGTACGCGCGGCCCGGTTGTAGTCGTCGAATCCATGCTCAATGAGGGCAGCCACTCCCTTAGAGGGAACAACCTCCAAGATAGCCTTAGCGAACGCTTCGCTTACCTCAAAGGGGCGAGCCACTAGATTCGGAATGTAGCGATTCACCAATTTTTCGGTATCGATCTGCGCGGGGATAGCGTCGTCGAGTTTCTGGCGGAATTCGGCAACGCCCGGACGTAGTACCGAAGAATGGAATGGCACGTCAATGCCGGGAATCAGCATGAACGGGCGCTTTCCGCCCCACTCTTTGGCGCGGACAGCAGCATCGGCCTCCAGAGCTTTCAGCCCGGCCAGAGTCCCAGCCACGGCATACTGAGCCCCGGCCAAGTTGTAATTGACAATTTCCAGGAACTGGCCCGATTCCTTAGCGACAGCTGCCACATAATCGCGTACCTGGCCATCACCTACGCCAAACTGATTCGGGCGCAGCGCCCCCATCGCATAGTTGGAGCGGCCAGCCTCATCGCGTTCGACCAGGTGGTGCATAGCGGAACCCCGCTGGTAAACAATCTCAATGACCTTCTCGAGCGGGAAGATATCGGCGCAGGCGGCCAACGCATTGTATTCGCCCAACGAATGGCCCGCGTAAGCAGCACCCTCTTGGAAAACGCCCTCTTCCTTCAAACGCTCAGTTTGTGCGTAGGCCAACGTCGCGAGCGCTACCTGGGTAAACTGCGTCAGGTTCATGACCCCGGCGGGATGGCGGTAGATTTCGGAACCAATCTTCAGCTCCGTCGGATTCTCGTCTACTACAGTCAGAATTGAAAAGCCCAGAGCAGCCCTAGTAAACCGATCCGCCCTCTGCCAAACCTCGCGCACTCGACTCGAGCGAGCTCTGTCCTCCTTGCCCATGCCCCGTTTTTGAATGCCCTGACCTGGGTATACGTAGGCCGTAGCGGGAGCCTGGGTGAGCGCGGTCCCACGCGAAACCAGTTCGTCGCCGATCTTGCAAGTGGCCTCCAAGACCAACCCACCCGAGCGAATGCGGCCCACGCGTTCAATCGAAATGCTCACCTGATCGTTGAGGTTCACCATCCCAAACATCGCGTAGGTCCAAGCCGTTATTGTAAAGCCGGCTTTCTTTTCGACCTCGGCACGAATAGCATGTTGAGCGGTTGCCGACAGCCACATGCCGTGCACCAACGGCGCCGACAATCCGGCCATGCGAGCCGCAGAGTAAGAGGTATGAATCGGGTTGAAGTCACCCGAAACATTCGCGAACGCCGTCATGTCGGCAGGCGCTGTAACAGTCATCCTGCGCAGCAACTTGCGCGGGGTGTCCTCTATCTGGGTTCCCTCGCTCCAAGGATGGGGGCTAGGGCTTGCTGGCTCAGAGGTGGTGACACGGCCCCTAATAGCGAAACGCTCAATAAGCTGGGCAAATTCGCGCCCCTCAAAGTACAAACTCACCTCGACGCGAACCACACGGCCGGATGCCGATTCAGCAACCCCTGCGCAACGTCCCACGCTAGTAACAGTCTGCCCGTAGGGAATATCTCCCAGCACGCGAACAGTATGGTCTAGGTGGACCGCATTGATCAGCCCCTCAATCACCGGGTAACCACCGTAGGTGGCAGTACCCAGGGCCCCGTAGATAGTGGGCCAGCACGGCCCAACCAGAGCATCCGGAACAAAGGAAGCCAATTCAACGTCCAAAGCAGCCCCGGTCACGGCCGCGTGGGCGGCAGGAACGTTCGCACCCAACAAGAATTCGCCATGTACTTCCCCAAATCCCTCACCGGCGACATAGGTGGGCATCTGCGAGATAACCTGCCCGGAAGTTGCGGTAGAGCCCACCCCAGCAGCACCCGCCAGCAGGTGGTAGGCGGTCTTCGCCAAACGATCCATGTCCACGACAGGGTAGGCGCCCCCGGCGCAACCTTCGGGTAGCGAGAGAGGAAGCTCCAAGGCGGGTACCGCATACGGGCGCTTAGCCATCCCATCCCACAGGCTGTCGCAGGCCACGACTAGCGTCAATCCGTCCTCGTCCTGGCGCAGCGAGCACTGGGCGGGGCTATGCCGGAACGGATTTTCTACCAGATTGCCATTCCACTCAATAAGCGGAGTAGCAGCAATGAAGGCGGCCTCATCCGGGGCTTCAGCAAGCCGGGAGTAAACAGGTGTCGGGGCAGCTTCAATTTCGTGGGCCACCCCGGCCTCGTAGCGCGCAAACATCTGTGCTATCGGCTCGTCGATCCTGTCGATTGCCCCAACTGAGCGCGGCCCCGGGATGATGCGCACCGCATCTGCGTCAAAACGTTCGTCGTGGGACTGCCACAGCGTGTCTCTCCCCCACCAACGTGCCAGCTGAGTGTCGATTACAGGGACGAATGGCATGGGCTTGACGTATTTGCGACACAGGTCCACAAACCATGCTGCGTCTGCGGAAATAACCTTTACTTCGCGGGCATTCGGGTAGGCGGCAAGAAGTCTTTCGAGGGCGGCGGGCCCATCTTCTATGTCTTCTACGGTTGCGAAGAGGGTTTCTACCGGCCCGTGGTCGGCCTCGCAGAGGCGGGCCTCAATATGGCGGAACAAGTCCCAAACGCGGTCGTTCCACGTGGGGTCCGCCCAGGGATAACACAGTTCAATGGTGCGAGATGCCCACTGCGCATAGGTCATGTCCTCCAAATCCCCAAAGTAGGGTTTGGCCGTCTTGTTGATCGCCGCAATAACTTCATCTCGGCGGCGCTCCAGCTCTTCGGCGTCCGACCCGATCTGGTGGATTAGTCTGGAGGCCTTAGCCGACGAGTTTTCAATTTCGTACATGTCGGCATCTAGGTGGGACAGCCCCGAGGTAATTCCACCACGTTCGGCACCGCGGCCAATCCACCCGTCGTCGATACCGGGGGTGTCTTTGAGGAGCTGCTTCACCGCGCGCGAGGTAGTAGCTTCCTTCACCGTCATCGCTGCGGTACCAATCATCACCGCGTCTACCGGCATGGGCTGGCGCCCGTAGGCTAAGGCCCACTTGCCACAGATGTAAGAAGCCGCTTTCTGCGGCGTGCCGATTCCCCCGCCAACAGCCAAAACAACGCGCTTGGCCCTGCGAATGTCATGGTAGGTGGCTAGCAACAAATCATCCAGCGACTCCCAGGAATGGTGCCCGCCCGCAGTGCCGTCCTCAACCTGCATAATAATGTCCCGGTCGGGGGCGGCCCCCGCAATGGCGAGTACCTGCCGGATCTGCTCGACGGTGCCCGGCTTGAAGCAAACGTACCTAAAGCCTTCCTCGTTCAGCGACTCGATCAGCTTGGTGGCTTCTTCGACCTCGGGAATGCCGGCAGAAATGGTGACGCCATTTACGGCTGCCCCATTCGCGCGTGCCTTCGGAACGATCCGTTGCACGCCAAACTGCAGGTTCCACATGTAGCGGTCAAAGAACATCGAGTTGAACTGGGCGGCACGGCCCGGTTCGAGAAGACGGGAAAGATTGTTCAGGTTCTTCTGCAAAACTTCCGGAGAATACTGCCCACCGCCGGCGAGTTCTGCCCAGTAGCCCCCGTTTGCGGCAGCCGCAACGATCCCGGCATCTACCGTGGTAGGAGTCATAGCTGGCAGCATTATGGGGCTGTAGCCAGTTAGCCTGGTGAACTTGGTGGAAACGGCAATCTTGCCGTTAGGAAGTTCGTTCAGCCTAGGCGCAAATTCACTGTAATCTAGCGGCTTAGAAACCGAGTATCCGGGCGTATCCAGATCGGCAAGACGGTGTTCGTCCCCCACCGAAACTACACCTATTCCTGCCCCCGCGATTAGCGGGGCCGTAATTTGCGCGAGGACGGGGCCGGGCCCCACGTTCAAGAACCACCTGGTACCTGCGGCCTGCGCAGCCCGCAGGGCCTCTGGCCACCTAGTCGGTTCAACCAGGATTTGCCGAGCCAATTTAGTAGCCTGGGATACGTCGATGCCACACTTCTTGGCCCACCGACTTACCTCAGCTACAGCGTCCTCCAAGATGGCATTGTGGAAAGGAACTGCCACGTCGAGCTGATCCACCTGCAGGTTTACTGCACTACCCCCGCGCCGCCTAGAGGCAATATCCGCGTTGGCGGCCTCTACCTGTGCCTGCAGGCGCGCAACCGCTACCTCCAGATCCCGAGGGCGTCCCGAGAGCACCCCCGCTTTGTCGCCATTGTAAACAGCTAACGAGACAGAATTTTGGCAAACCTTTTGTACCTGTTCTAAGGGCAAGCCCCGTAGGGAGACCATTGGCCTGGACTCGCGAGTGCCTGCGGCCCCCGCCTGGGCAGTTGCCCGCGATGCTGCTGCCCCAACCAATATCGCCAAGGCCAAAAGATCCGCCACTTTAGCCGCGTTGTCGTCGACGTAGGCTCGCACCAGCTCTGCTCCCAACACCCCCTGGGAGTGCCCCAGGAAGGCAACGGGCTTGTTCTGGCGCAGATGCAGCGAGGAGGCATCCAGGGTAAGCGCAGTGCCAAATTGGGCAAGGGTGATGCCTGGCACCGACACGGTTGCGTTAGCACTCGCCCGATCCAGCGCGTCTTCATTCCCCTCCAAAGCAGCGGTGAGGCTATCCAGACCGCCCGGGGCAGACGTGGTAATTTCCAAAATCACCGGGGCTACCTTCGCCCTCGCCTTTTCCCAAGCTGAGGTAAGAACCTTCGCGGTTTTTGCGACTCGAGACAAATTGTTTAGCTGCGGCGCCCAGGCACTCCCTTGGCCTCCAAAAATGAGGGTGTAGGGGACATTTAGCTGTTCAAAAAAAGATTTCATTTGCTATCCATTCGGCCCTACAGGGGGGCGTTGTCGTGATACTTGACTGTCTGGTAGGAGCGCGCCTTGCGTTCCAGCACCGCCAAGGAGCGAACTATGAGGCGCCTAGTGTCTTTGGGATTGATCAACGAATCCAGCTCACCTTTCTCTAACGAGAGGTTCGGACTTATGGATTCGCGCTTGTACTGTTCTTGGTAGGCTTGACGTTGCGCCGCTACGTCTGCCCCATCTTCTCCGGCAGCACGAAGTTCTTTGCGGAACAAAATGTCTACCGCGCCCTCGGAACCCATAACCGCAATCTCGGTCTGCGGCCAGGAAAAATTGAAGTCGGCGCCAAGGGATTTAGAGCCCATCACTATGTAGGCTCCTCCGTAGGCCTTGCGCAAGATGACGGTCACCAGTGGCACCGTGGCGGTAGCATAGGCCGTGATCAGCTTAGCTCCACGCCTGATAATGCCAGCCCTTTCTTGCTCACTCCCCGGACGGTAACCGGGCACGTCGACAAGGGTGACCACGGGTAGGCCGAAGGCGTCACAAAAACGCACAAAACGGGCTGCCTTTTCGGAGGCATTTACGTCCAACGTACCGGCGTCAAATGCTGGCTGATTAGCCACGATACCAACCGAGCGGCCGTCGAAACAGGCAAATCCCACCACTATTGAGCGGCCAAAGAGCTCCTGAATCTCGACAAATTCTCCGTAGTCGGTTAGTGCCTCAATAACTTCGATCATGTCGTAGGGCTGTTTAGAAGAGGTAGGCACCAACGAACCGACCTTCTCGGCCAACGCCTCCGCCACAGGATCATTTTCGTAGTCGTAAGCCGGAGGGGCCTCCTCACAGTGCAGCGGCAGGTAGGTCAGGATCGAGCGGGCAAATTGCAGCGCATCTTCCTCGTCGTCAGCCAGGTAGTGGGCCACCCCTGAAATAGTGGAGTGCAGGTCCCCACCCCCTAAATCCTCGGAGGAAACCTGTTCCCCCGTCACAGCCCGCACCACCTGCGGACCAGTAACGAACATGTACGAGGAACGCTTGGTCATAATAATGAAATCTGTAAGTGCAGGCCCGTACACCGCACCGCCTGCACAGGGCCCCAAAATCACAGAAATTTGCGGAACAATCCCCGAGGCCTCACTGATCTTCTTGAAAATGTTGCCGTATTGGGCCAACGCTGCAACGCCCTCTTGAATACGGGCGCCCCCGGAATCCAGAAGAGCAAAGACAGGAATGCGCAGCCGCAGCGCCTCGTCGATCAGGTGGCAAATCTTGTGGCCTTCAACCTCGCCCAACGTGCCCCCGTTTACAGAAAAATCCTGCGCGTAGACCGCAACGGGGCGCCCATTTATCTGCCCAAATCCGGTAATGACCGCACACCCTAGGTAGGCTTCGGCAATGTTTCCGCCAGCGAAGGTATGAATTTCGTGGAACGTGTCCTCGTCTACCAATGCGGCGATCCGTTCCCTGGCAGTGCCCCGCCCTTTAGCATGTTGGCGCTTGCGGGCGCGTTCTTCGGCGCGCTCTTTCAGCTCTTCAGCGCGGCCAGCAAACGTATCCCGGTCTATATCAAAGGTGGGGCTCATTTCTTTTCCTCCACTCTTACGATCACTGCTCCGGCGGCCACAGTGTCCCCCTGGGCCACCTCGTATTTCACGATTCCTGCCGAGGGGGCGTGCAGATATTTCTCCATCTTCATAGCTTCTATAACCGCAACTAGATCACCCTCGGCAACTTCAGCTCCGTCCTCCAAAGGCAGTCGCACAACAGTTGCCTGCATAGGCGAAGTAACCACTCCAGGCTCGTCAGTGTTTTCCACCTGCACCTGTTTGCGCGCCCCACGCAACGGTTGCCGAGGGCGAGCCGGCCGCCCAGACGTAGGCCCAGCCACCTGCAGGGCGGAAAGGACAGTGTTGTCGATGATCAGCTGGTGACGCCTGCCGTCGACCTCGACTGCTATTTTTACCGGCACAGGATCGGCACTGCCAGAAGGCGCAAAAGGCTCCAGTCCCAGCGAGTCGACAATTTTTTCTTCGTCGAACCACGAAGTGTAGTGGTGCATATGCGCGAAAATCTCGGTCGAGAGCACGGCCTCTAACACAGGTTTGGACGTAGGCACGCCCTCTACTACCGTTTCAGCCAACGCACGCCTCATCCGCACAATAGCCTGTTCCCGGGTGGCGCCGTGCACAGTAATTTTGCCGATGAGCGAATCGAAGTTAGAGCCAATTACAGACCCCTCCTCAAGGAAGGAATCCACTCGCACTCCCGGGCCGCCGGGCCAGCGAAGAGATTTCACCGTACCAGTCACGGGAGCCAATTCAGCGCCCGGATCTTCGGCATTGATGCGAATTTCTATCGCGTGCCCCCGAGCGGACGGAACCGCGGAGGCTGCCTTGCCCTGCGCAATGCGTATCTGTTCGGCTACCAGGTCGAGTCCAGTTACCTCCTCTGAAACCGTGTGTTCTACCTGGAGGCGGGGGTTCACTTCCAAGAAGTAGGCCCTGCCAGCAGCCACCAAAAATTCGCAGGTCCCCACTCCCACGTAGCCGGCGTGGGTGAACAGTTGTTCCGACCAGGTGTGCAGGTTTTTATCTATCTGCTCGTCCAACGCCGGCGCGGGAGCTTCCTCAATCAGCTTTTGATTGCGCCGCTGCACCGAGCAGTCACGCGTGGAAACTACCGCAAAATTCCCCAGCGAATCACGCATGCACTGGGTTTCCACATGGCGGGCGTGGGTGCAGATCTTCTCTATGAAGGTCAGGTCAAGAGCCTGCTCGGAAGCAACCGAATAGTAATCGTGCAGATCCTTCTCCGAATCTACACGGATGATGCCGCGCCCTCCACCCCCGTCGGCCCGCTTGAGCAGAACAGGGTAACCAATTTGCGCCGCAAATTCGGCAGCTTCTTCCCTGGTGCGCACCGGCCCCGAGGAACCGGGAACAGTTGGTACTCCCGCCTTTTTCGCGAGCGCGCGGGCGTCTATTTTGTCGCCCAAAGCACGAATCACACTGGCATCGGGGCCAATCCAGGTAATGCCGGCCTCGGCTACTTTGGCAGCGAAGTCGAAGTTCTCGGACAAAAAGCCGTATCCGGGGTGGATTGCATCTACGCGCGCCTTCTTCGCAAGTTCTAAAACCGCCTCCTGGTTGAGGTAGGTTTCCACCGCCCTCTTGCCGGGCAAACTGTAAGCTTCGTCAGCCTCGCGAACTGCTGCGGTGTTTATGTCCTCGTCTGCGTAGCAAGCTATAGAAGTCAGCCCCATTTCTCGGATCGTCCGCACCACCCGCAGCGCAATTTCGCCGCGATTAGCGATAAGAATTCTTTCGATCTTTTTCATCAGGCTCCCTTTACGACATCTGCATCGCCGCAGGTGATTACCCGTTCTCTACCATCAGTTTCTAATATCAAGGCCCCGGTTATGTCTACGTCTTTAGCAACCCCGCTAATAATTTCGCCCCCGGGAACATGTACTCGCACAGGAACGTCAAATACAGCATTAGCACGGTACAAGGCCAGCGCCTCGGCGCCGGGGGCGACTTTAGTAAAGACAGCCTCCAGTTGTGCTTTGAGGGCGCGAGCAGCCTCCTGGGGCGAGGGAGCCGTGCCGAGTTGGCTCAGGCAGGCGGTCGGCCTGTCAATTTTCGGGGCCTCGGTCAAATTGATTCCCACCCCCACGATGAACTGCCCGGGTGCGTGCAGTTCTGTCAGGATGCCACCACATTTGGCCTGGCCAATAAGGAGGTCGTTGGGCCACTTCAGGCTCACTTGCAACCCGAAAGAGGCGACGGCTTTTTTGGCTGCCACCCCGGCGAGCAGAGTCACCCACCCATAGTCTTCGACCTCGTAGGAAGGCAGGTGCAAATAAGTGGTAGCAAGCAAGCCCGACCCTGCCCTGCACTCCCAACTGCGCCCCGAGCGCCCCCGCCCAGCAGTTTGCGAAGCGGCCACAACCATGTCGAACGGGTGGGCGCCAGCCTCAATAAGCTCGGCAACCACGTCATTCGTTGAGGTTACTTCGGGCAGAAAAGTTATCTGAGAGCTCACCTATTTTCCTTCCGTCGATCTGTGTTAGACATTTTTCGGAAGGAGGGGGGCAAGCTCAAATACCGTTCGGTATCTGCGGGGTTGGGAATGCCCCTACTATGAGTGGTTATTTGGCTATTTTATGCGAATCTTTTTGCTGCACCGGCTCTGTGGTGGAAGCATAAATTAGCGTTAGTAACATCTGCACGATATCTTGGGCGGGTTCAGTCGCATGCAAATCTTTGCCCGCGAGCGCTGCCCTCATGGCACCAATGTTCGCCGCTCGCAGGGCTATGCCCACGACAGCGTGAGCTAGCGAAATAGAAGAAACGTGCACTACCCGACCGGTTGCCTCGGCAATAGTTTCTAATACCTGAGCCACCTGGCGAATAAACTGAGAGTTTATTTCGGCGAGTCGCATTCCCCACTTGGGATCGCGGACAGACCTATTTAACAATTCGGAGTGCAGCACGTAAAAGTCCCTATCCAGCTGCAGAACCTCTAGCACTTCGTCCAGCAGCGCCTCCATAGTCACTTCCCCGGGCCCCGCTTTGGCCCACCCTTGCACGGTATCGGTAAGCCCGTCTATGAGCCTGGCGTATTCGTCCTCGGCGAGGGCGGCAAACAATTCGTCTTTGGTTGAAAAATTCGAGTAGAACGCCCCGCGCGTGAATCCTGCCCGCGCGCAGATTTTTTCTAGGGAACAGCCTTCTATTCCCTCGGAAACTACAATGTGGCGGGTGGCATCGATTAGTTTGTTAGCAGTTTCAAACTCTTCTGCCACTATTTACTCCCAGTAGATAGACGAAATCCTCTGGTTAAAAATATTAGCCAATTCGGGCGGGGCGGCAGTTAGCATCTTTGCAGACGGGCGCCCTGAGCAGCCGTCGGAAACTGTCGCTCCCGCCTCGGCGCAGATCAGTTCGCCCGCGGCCATATCCCAGGGTTTTAGCCCTTCTTCGTAGTAAATGTCGACGGTTCCACTGGCAACAGCGCACAGGCTGAGGGCGGCGCTTCCGCACCTGCGAATGTCGGCAATGTCGCCAATTAGACTCGCCAAGAACTTGCCCTGCCTTTGGCGCCGTTCGCGCACGTAGCCAAAACCGGTGGCCACGAGGGCGGGGGCCAGCCGAGTGAGCGAGCTTGCGCCTATTGGAGATTCCCCGAGGTAGGCTCCCCCGCCCGCTCCGGCGTGGTAGAGCCTGTCGGTGCCAATTTCAGCTACCGCCCCAACCACGGGAACCCAGGTAGTGGGATCTACTGAGCCGTAGACGCAAGCAACCGAGACCGCGGCAGGGGCAACTTGGCGGATGTAGTTCACTGTGCCGTCGATCGGATCAACTATCCAGAAGAGTCCAGATTTGCCTCCGTCTATACCGGCTTCTTCGCCCATAATGCCGTCCTCGGGGCGTGCTGCAGAAATCTTTTGGCGGATGAGTGCTTCTACCTCGCGGTCGACTTCGGTAACCGGGTCGACGGGTGAAGACTTTGTTGCGGCTACCGTTACTTTGCCTTCGCTTTTGCGTTTTTCAGCAAGCTGGGCGGCCTCGATGGCCACATCTTTAGCTAGCGCCCACAATCCGTCTCGGGTGGCTTCTGAAATAGGCAGAGCAAACGATTCCATGTATTAACGATCCCACACAAAGGGGGTTTTCGCGGGAACATCCGGGGCTAGTTGCCAAGAACCTTCCTAACGAGCACCGCATCCATTTGACCGGGAGCTGAGGCCGGGCCGGCAGTCGCGAAGGTGGCACAGTTCCCGAATTGGGGGCCCGCCAGGCGACTTATTTGCCCTAGTTTTCCCATCGCAATCCCTATTAGAGGCCTGTCTATTTGCTGGCGTGCCCGCGCCAACGCTTCCAACAGCGTCAGAACGTCTTGAGCGTGTTGGGGCATTACCGCGATCTTGCACACGTCTGCTCCCGCCTCGCTCGCCCGGATTAGCCGCGCAAGCACCTGGTCCACAGGCGGGGTGGCGGAAAAACTGTGAAAGCTTCCGAACACTACTACCCCCGCCCTATGGGCCGCCTCTATGAGGACCGCGGCCTCGGGGCGGGCGATCTCGACATCTATTGCCTGAGGCTGTAAGGATAGAAGCTCGCGCACCCGCCCCGCATACTCGCCCTCGGCACAAGCCCCACCTTCCGCAGTAGAACGCAGAGTAAGCAAAAGCGGGCCAAAGGGTGCCAGCCGCGAGGCCAGCTGTGAAGTGAGCGCGCCCGCCAAATCGGCACGGATCTCAAATATGTCCCCTCCTGCACCTACCGCCTGGCCTACCTGTTCTAGGTCGGATACGGGAATAATTATTTTGGTGGTTTCCCCGCCCAAGCTCACCGACCCCAGCGCAACTTCAGCCACTGTCCCTCCAAACGCATTGCTATATCCTGAGTGTATGCGCACCAATACGAACGCAGCGTTCTGGCACGTGTGGAGTATAAAAAATATCTTGCTGGTTGGGACCGGCGGTTTTTTTGGTACCGCAGCTAGAGCGCTCACGGACATGCTCGAAAAAGCTTTTCCCTTGCAGTGGCTGGTGGTACCCTGGTCCACTGCCGTAGTGAATCTGTTCGGGGCATTCTTACTCGGCTTTATTGCGGGCAGAGCTGCAAAAGCTCGGGCCGGGCGCATCTCGTCGGTGTTCGATCGCTACTACTTGCTATTCGGCACAGGCTTTATGGGCGCGTTCACCACCTTTTCCTCCTTTGCACTGGCCCTAACCGATTTGACACAGGGGCCGTCGCTTTCGGGGCTAGTCGAGGGCGGAGCTATAGTCGCGTTGGGATTGACGGCGGCGGTAAGCGGGCTGCTCTGTGGAGAGCGAGGCCTATCTTGGCTCATTAGGGTTAGGGACTGACATGACGCCGACTATTCTTGTTTTACTCGTTACCTGTGTTGCCGGCGCAGTAGGTGCCATATGCCGCTACTGCCTGGATGCGATAGCCAAATTTTTTTGGTCTAAGCCGGCAACAGTGTTTGTAAATTTGCTCGGCTGTTTTTTAATCGGCCTCCTAGCCCCGCTGACCATGCAGGATTTTCAAGTTCTTCACTACGCGCTCACGACCGGATTTCTTGGCGGCTTTACCACTTTCTCGACAGCGATGCTAGAAGCGGTAAACACCATCAGGGAACAAAAAATTGCTCGCGGCCTAGCCCTGGCGATTTTACCGGTAGTGCTGGGGATGGCCCTGTGCGGAGCCGGAATGGCCATAGCTGCAGCCTGGCTGTAAAACATTTCGACAATGGGGTGGGGGCTCGCGTTTGCGGGCCCCCACTCTTCTTGAGCTAGGTTACTTACTAGCCTTTGCGTTAGCACGCTCCTTGTCAGCGTTTACCGCATCTTCAAGTGCCTTCTTCAAAGCATCTTGAGCCTTGCCGTATTCGCTCCACTTCTGTTCCGCCAACGCCTTGTTGCCAGATTCAATTGCCGCCTTCGCATCTTGCAAAGCACCTTGCAGTTTTTGGTCTGCGCTTTGTTCCTTTTGCCCGGCAGTGGCCTCCTTGGCGCCTTCCCCACCTACTACTGACGAGGTAGACGCGGCCGCATCCCCACCGAAGACCTGGTTCAACGATTCTTCAAGGGTGGGTGCAAAACCAACCTTGTCACCGAAGGAGGTGAGCACCGAACGCAGTTGCGGGTAGGAAGTGGTACCGGTGGACTGCACGTAAACTGGTTGGATGTAAAGCAGTCCGCCGCCCACCGGCAGCGTGAGCAAATTGCCGCGCAGTACCTTGGTGCCCTGCTGGTCCTGCAAGTTCAACTCTTTGGAAACCCTCTGGTCAGAGTTGAAATTGTTTTGTACCTGGCCCGGGCCCGGAACAGTGGTTGAGGACGGCAGCGCCATCAATCGCATCTTTCCGTATCCCTCGCGCACCTTACCGGCAGTAGAGCCAGTCTCGGAATCAACAGCTAAGAACCCTGCCATTGCCGCCCGCTTAGACCCGCCCCCGGGGATGAATACCGAGGTCAGCGAGAATTCTGCTGAGGGTTGCGACGGCATCTTCATGGTCAGGTAATACGGCGGCTGCACGGGGGCCGAAACATTCTTGGGCACCGACACTGTGGGATCTTCAGAAAGCTTCCACTGGTCGCCACCGGTGTAGAACTTCTCGGCTTGAGTGACGTGGTAGGTCTCGAGCAACTTCCGTTGCACCTTGAACAGATCCTCCGGATAGCGAAGGTGTGCCATTAGATCCCCAGAAATCTGCGAGATCAGCTTGATCTTGCCAGGGAATACCTTCTGCCAGGTGCGCAGCACAGGATCATTCTTATCCCATTGATAGAGCGAAACCGACCCGTCGTAGGCGTCTACGACTGCCTTTACCGAGTTGCGCATGTAATTGATCTGGTTACGCGGGGTGAACTGTTCCTCGTCGTTAGTGCGCGAGTCGTCGGTCACCGATTCCACCGACACGTGTTCGGCATACGGGTAGGCGTTCGAGGTCGTGTACCCATCCACGATCCAAACCAGACGCTTTGGGGTCTTGGGATCGCCGTCAGTGTCGACCACGGCCGGGTACGGCTTTCGATCTAGCGTCAGGTAAGGGGCAGCCTTAGCTACCCTGAGGGACGGATCGCGGTCGTACAGAATCTGCGACTTTTCGTTTACCTGATCCGAAAAGAACAAATCCGTCGACTGGAAGCGCAAGGCGTACAAGAACTTGTTCCAGAAGTTGCCGAGTGACGGCCCTCCGTTACCTTTAAAGGTGTTGTTCACCTGCCCAGATTCAGCATTGTCGTCCGGGTAGTCCAACTCTTGAGGAGACGCTCCCTTGGGAGCGCCTACCACTGAGTATTCAGGCGACCGAGGCGAGAAGTAGACGCGCGGTTCGTATTCACCCATTTTGCCCCTGGACGGGATCGAGTGCTCCCAATAAGCAGGAAGCCCATCAGGGGTGACCTTGTTGCCGAACGCAGCCACCGCGCCAAAACCGTGCGTGTAAACCGTGTGGTCGTTCACCCAGGTGCGTTGCCCCTTCGAGAGGCCGTCTTGGTTAATGTCGCGGACGGCTATAACCGTGTCGGATTTTTCGCCCTCAACGTTGTAGCGATCGACCGCGAACTGTTCAGGGAAGGTGTAGTAGGGCCGCGATTGCTGCAACTGCCTAACCGTAGGTGAAATTATCTCGGGGTCGAGTAGACGAATCTGCGAGGTGGAAGCTTGGTCTTCAGCCAACTGGCCAGCTTCGGCCTTAGTAGTTGCCGAGGTGGTTTTGTATTCCAAATCCTCCATGCCAAAAGCCGCCAAAGTTGCATCGATATTGTGTTGGATGTAGGTAGATTCGAGCTGTTTAGCGTTCGGATCTACCTTGAAACGCTGCATCAACATCGGGTAGCCAAAGCCTATGACCAGCGAGGAAACCACCAGTACCACCAGCCCGGCAACGGGCAAACGCCAGGTCCCCTTAAAGGCGGCAACAAAGAACAGCACCGCAATTAGTGCACTGATTACAGCCAGGATAGTGTTCGCCGGCAGCGCCGCATTAATGTCGGTATACATGGCACCGTCGGTGGGCTTGCCCTGCTGAGCCAGCATATTAAACCGGCCCACAATGTAGCGCACCCCAACCAGCAAGGACAAAATGCCAGCTAAAATCCCCAGGTGGATGCGGGCCCGGCGAGCAACGTGCACCTTTGGAGTGACCTGGATTGCCCCACCCATGTAGTAGATGACGGCCGTGGCCACTGCAGCCGTTGCCACCATGGCCAATATTGCCGACGAGAGCAGGTCCAACAGTGGCAGTTGGAATGTAAAGAAGGACAGGTCAAAACCCCAGATGGGATCTTTGCGCCCAAACGGGGTGGAATGGAGCGCGACCTGCAACACCGACCAAGAGGGCGCCAATTTCAGCACCGAGTAGATGCCCACCAAGCTGGCAATACCAAAGGTGAACAGCTTTGGCTTACCCATAATAGTTTTGGAGTATTCCGAATTGGCGGATCTGGCCCCCATAGAACGCATCGCCAAGATCACGTTCACCACCACAATGGCAAAGGCGAGGGCAAAGCCCACCAGCCCCATTAGGGCCGCCGACCCCCACTGGGTGAACAAAATCTGTAAATACCCGAGCTGGCTATACCAGAGCACCTCGGTCCACAGCCCTGCCATCAGAGCAATTACCAGCAGCAAGGCTGCCAAAACTATTACGGTAATCCCAAGCGGACCCGGCTTTTTGAATTTCGGCAAATGCGGTTTTGCCCCCGAGGGCCGCCGCGGGCGCCCCGAGCCGAAATTCGCAAAATCCGGGAAGCCGGGAAACTGATTGTTCGAACTCACAGCTTTCCTATTTGCGTAGGGGTTAAAATCACTCCCAGTCTCTCACGTTTCCCCTGCTGACCTCCAGCTACCCGCACGCTGAGGGCCCGCGTTCACACCAGGCGTAACCGATTGGGCACCGCCTGCGCTAGGTGGCAGTATTTAGACATGGATATTGCCCCAGAAGCGCTCGCCGCAGCGATTTACGACATTGAACGCGAACTGGCCGGCCTCGGTTGGAACCAGGCGCCTTCGCTCTTTGCACTCGTGCCCACCCGCTACGTACTTGACGAGGCGGGTGCCCTAGACCAGCAGTCGAAGGAGAAGATGCGCCTACTGCTAGAGTCTTCCCCGGACAACCTCACCGCTGTCCTTCAAGAGAACGTCTCGGAGGACATTGGCGCCATGCTCGCTAAGATCGAGTGGCCGAAGATGGTCGAGGGCGCTGCAGTAGCCTTAGAACGCATCATAGTTCCCCCGCAGGTCGAGGCCGAAGCGCCCGAAGATCCCGAAGAGCGCACCGAATTTTTGCTCTCGCACCCAGCTCGCGACGAGGTTCGCATGGTAGCTGGAGCATTGCGCTCTGGCGCTTCTTTCACCGCAGTGCGGACTCGCTCCCACGATAGTGAGGACCAGGTAGTTGCCTCCTCGGGGCTGGTTCCAGAACTCGAAAAGGCCCTGCAGGCGACGCTATTGCCTTAGCGGCAGTAGCAGCTATTTACAGGTGGGCAGACCTTCTGCCTTGCCTGCCCCTATATTCTCTACCGCGTTGCGGGCCTCCTTAAGAGTGTCGATTCGCACTACTTTTAGCCCGGTGGGAATTTTGCCAACTGTGTCAGCACAATTGGCCTTCGGAACCAGAAAATACTCGGCGCCGTCCGCACGTGCGCCGGCCATTTTTTGAGCCACTCCCCCGATAGGTTCAACCTGCCCGTCCATCCGGATGGCCCCTGTGCCGGCGATCTGCCTGCCCCCGGTCATGGCTCCGGGCGTGAGCTGGTCGATTATTCCCAGTGCAAAGATAGTGCCAGCGCTGGGGCCGCCGACGTCGGCAAGCGAAATGTTCACTTTTACTGGCAGGGTGAGTTTTGGATTTAAGCCCACGCCCAACACGGAGCCTGCTCGCCCCTCAGCTTTAGAGGTAGTTACGTCGACAGCCTGTTCTTTGCCAGCCCGCTTGAGCTGAACACGCACGCTAGTTTTTGGCGGGATCTGCTTCAGAAAGGCAAAGATCGAGCCCGCCGTGTCAGTGCGCACAGACTTTGAGCCGGCTGATATCCCCACTATTTGGTCGCCCTCTTTCAGCTTTTCCTGGGCATCTGTGCCTTTGGCGACGGCACTGACTTCGAAGGTAGCTGGAACACGGTAGCCCAGCTCGGCCAGGGCCGCTGCCTCGGCACTCTGTTGGGAGCCTTGCATCTGGGCCGCCGACAACTGCTGAATTTGTTCACGGGTGACGTGCTTGGGAAATACTTCCTCCTGGGGAGTTATCTGCGATGTCTTTTGGGTGAGGGCGAAACCTAGCTCTGCCAGCGACACCTGTGCTCCCGGGCCCCCGCGCATAGACACGGTAACCATGCGCAATGCCCCCTTGGTTGGGTAAGTTTTAGAACCTTCGATGGTGATAACGTCCTTTTTCCCCTGTTTTCCTAACACGTCGAAGGTGGGACCAGGCTTTTCAATGACGTAGGGCATGGGGATTGCCAGCGCAACCAAAAGTAGGGCTATCACTATGCTCACCCCGAGCGTCAGTTTACGGCGATACCAAGGCTGATTTTTTTGCACCGTTCCATTGTGCCAACATTGTTCCTCTAGCGCATTCTTCGTTTACTTCCTCCGAGGGCGATAATGGCCGCCCTCGGCAAAAGCTTGCGGGCGACGGCCTGTAAGCTAGTGGCAAGCAATTAGTGGGGGAATCGAATATGGCCGATACCAACAGCAACGACGACCTTTCTGGAATCGAGCAGATGCTTCGCCAATTGCTCGGCGATCAGGCAGCCGAGCAAATGCTCGAGCAAATGCGTGCCAGCGGGCTCGACCCGCAGGCAATTACGGGCGGGGCAAAGTTGCCCACAGATCCGGCGCAGATCCAGCGCCTTGTCCAATCTGTGACTCAGCTGTTTTCTGGATCCGGAGAGGTGCTGGATTGGGACGTGGTAAGCCAGATTGCTATTTCCACCGGGGCCAAAGATTCAGATCCGGCCCCCACCGCCGCTCAAGCGGCCCAGGTGAGGCAGGCCTTGTCCGTAGCCGATTTGTGGCTAGATTCAGTGACTGCGCTTTCGCCGGGAAAGGCTAACCGGCACGCCTGGTCGCGTGCGGAGTGGGTCCGCCAAACCCTACCCACGTGGAAGGTTATGTGCATGCCGGTGGCCACCCATGCCTCCGACGCCATGACCCAGGCACTTTCCCAACAGCTGGGGCGGCTAGGTCTGGAAGATGCCGAGGGCTCCTTTTCTATTCCGGGGCTAGGAATTTCGGGTGCACTGGGCAAAATGAATCCCGCAGAGCTGGTGCGGCGCATGTCTGGTTCCGTGTTTGCTATGCAGATTGGCCAGGCAATCGGCACCTTAGCTGGGCAGGCCCTGGGATCTACCGACGTGGGGCTGCCGCTTTCTACTACTTCGCTCACCGCTTTGGTGGTTTCGAATGTGGATGAATTCGGCACTGACCTGGGTATTAGCGCCTCTGACGTGCTGCAGTATTTGGCTGTACGCGAGGCCGCCTCTGCGCGTCTATACCATGCCGCCCCCTGGCTTCGTTCGTATTTGCTCGGCGCAATAACCAAATATTCCGAGGAAATTCAGATAGATTTTGGCCATATCGAGAGTGCTGTCCGCGACCTGCAGACCATGGACCCAGCGCAAATCCAGGACGCGGTGTCCTCGGGCATGCTTTCACCTTCATCTTCGCCTGCCCAGGATCGGGCAAAGCAAGAGGTGGAAACTATTTTGGCAGTGGTTGAAGGCTGGGTAGAAGAAGTGACTGCACGAGCCTGCAGCGCCTATCTGCCCGCAGCGGCACCGCTACAAGAGATGATGCGCCGCAGACGTGCTCAGGGCGGTCCTGCCGAACAGGTGCTCGCCCAACTCATGGGGCTCGAGCTTCGCCCCAAACGGGTACGCGACGCGGCAAAGTTGTGGCGAATTTTGGGCGACAAGGTAGGCCAGCAGGAGCGCGACAAGTACTGGTCTCACCCCGATGTGATGCCAACTGCAGCTGAGCTAGACAATCCCGAGGGATTTCTAGCAGCACGCGAGCAGGCTGCCGCTGCCGACGCGCAGGTGGATGCCGAATTAGAGGCACTCTTGCAGGGCACTCTGGGTTATGCCGAAGGTTTGGATGCCGGCGATGAATCAGCAGGCCAGCAGCAAATAGACGGAGACGATTCTGACTCCGACACAGACGAATCTGACGAGGGCGAAGGCCCCCGGAAGTAACTTTACCCACAGGTTTTTCCACAGGTTTTTGCTGCCCTAAAATTTTCCGGCGGGCTCGTGCCACCCTTGAAGGGAAAGGGGAGGTATGAAACTAAAACCGGGAATATCAGTAGTACCGCTGCCAGGTAATGCCCTACAGCTGGGCACTGCCCCACCCCTTGCCTGCCGTATAAGAGGGCTGACTGATGCCCAACGCGCCTACCTTTTCAGTTTGGCTTCCACTCCCACTGGTACTAAACGCCGCAGGTCGTTACCCGAGGCCGAATACAACGAGATTTGGCAGCTGCTCAAAGAGGCCAATCTGGTGTGGGATAGCCACGCTCGCCCCGATGGGCCGGATCAGGAATGGTGGGCTCGGCAAACCGGCAGTTTTAAAGGAGTAAAGGACCGTGCCTACCTGCGCACCCGTGTCGAGGGCCTGCCCACTTTGGGAGCCCAAATTTGCCTGCTACTCTCACAGGCAGGTTTTCTGCGCATAGATCCGCGTGATCCTACCGCGGTTACCGATAAGGACATTGGGCTATTCTACAATTCCCACGACGGCGGCAAGCCCCGCGAACAGGCGGTGCGCCAGCATCTTGAAGGCCATTCCCGCAGCTTTCGGGGGCCAGCTAATCTGGCCATAATTGTTGCCTCCCCCGCCGTGCCGGCGGATCGCGTATTAGGCTACATGTTCGATGGCATAGCCCACCTAATAGTCACCGTCCTCGATTCGTCGATCCAGGTTGGACCACTGGTACTGCCCTCGGTGAGTGCATGTACCAACTGCGTGGATATTGCTCGTCAAAGAACCGATCCCTACTGGGCTAACTTGCAGTGCATGCTCAACAAAACAGCCCCTCACCAGGCAGAATCTATACTCACCCAGACTGTGGCCGCCTTTGTGGCGCGACAGGCGGCTGATTTAGCCCGCGGGCACACACCTGCCACGGTGGGAGCCACGTGGACCTTTTCGGCCTCGAGCCCTTTGCCTACTTACGACCGCTGGCATTTAGAGCCCGCCTGCGGCTGCTGCCCTAATCTGCCGCCAAATCAATAAATTCCCGCAACGTTTTAGCCGCCAAGCGCTCTGGATCTTCCCCACGCACAATTCCCAAAATGGCAGCGCCGTACTGATCAAGTTTTACCCTTCCGATGCCGCGGATAAGCGAGAGCTGCTTTACCGTAGCCGGGCGTACTATGGCGGTGTCACGCAGTGTCACATCAGTTAGCACGGTGAAAGCTGGCTTCGACAGTCCTGCCGCTACTAGCTTCCGCCAGGCACGCAGTTTCTGGAATAACTCCTTCTGCTCTGCGCTAGCCTCCTGGTCAAATTCTTTTGCTGCAGCTCTGCCACCGGCCCGCACTGCGGGAGGATTCTTGACGGTGTCCGCAGGCCAGATCCCGTCGAAGAAGCGCGAGGGCTTGCGCGAGGCACGCCGCCCTTCAGAGCGGGCCTTGGCGTAGGAAACATATAGGTAGTCGCGGGCGCGCGTGGCACCCACGTAGGCAAGGCGCTGTTCTTCAGCAATCTGCTCGGGCGTATCCGCCTGCGAAATAGGAAATAGCCCTTCGCTAACCCCCACGAAAAATACCGCCGCCCATTCGAGTCCCTTTGCCGCATGCACGGAAGACAGGGTAACCCCGTTAATTTGAGGCGCATTCGCCGATTGTGCCCGCTCTTCTAGTTCAGCGACAAAATCGCGCAACCCCATTCCTTTTTCGGCTCGGTCTTCGCCAAGGCGCACTAGTGCGTCTAAAGCATCCCAGCGTTCGCGAACTGCTCCGGTACCAGCTGGAGGTTTCGCAGTCCACCCCACCGACGAGGCAGCGTCGGCAACCGCCTGAGTCAGCGCAACCGGTGAGCCGGCCTTTGCCATAGAACGGATTAGGACCATGGCTTTGCGTATTTCTTGGCGGTTGAAATAGCGCTCGGCCCCGCGCACCACGTAACCGATTCCGGCCTCGGAAAGAGCCTGTTCGAAAGCCTGCGACTGGGCGTTGGTACGGTACAAGATCGCCTGGTCGGCCAGCGCTACGCCACGTTCGCGCAACTTATTTATGTGCCTTACCACGCCCTGTGCCTCGGCTTGGTCGTCGCTATAGGCGGTATAGCTGACTGCCTGGCCCATTTCGCGCTGAGTCTGGAGGCGCACCGCCCCCGCCAGCGGCTTGCGCTTACTGCCCATGTTGCTGACTAGCCTATTGGCCAGCGAAACGATCTGCGGAGACGACCTGTAGTTGCGCACTAGCTCAACTTCACCCGCCCCTGGAAAACGCTTGGTGAAATTCACCAAATACTTCGAAGTGGCCCCGGTGAAGGAATAAATGGTCTGAGCCACGTCGCCCACCACACATACGTCGTTGCGTCCGCCAATCCACTGGTTTAACAGTTCCTGTTGCAGCGGCGAAACATCCTGGTATTCGTCCACCACAAAATGTTTGTATTGGGCGCGTACCCGGGCCGCAATATCGTCGCGCTCGGCGAGCATTCCGACCGTCAGCAGCAGAACGTCCTCGAAATCTATTACCCCGCGTTCGCTCTTTACGTCCTGGTAGATGCTGAGTAAGCGCGCCCCCTGCTGCGGAGTGAGTTCAGCTGGAATGTCGCGCCCCAGTTGTTCCACAGTCTGGGCATAGTCTGCAGGGCTAATCAAAGAAACCTTGGCCCACTCTATTTCGGAGGCCAAATCGCGAACCGTAGTTTTGTCGGCTCGCAACCCCAATCTAGTAGCCGCAGCCGCAACCAAGGGGGCCTTGTGATCTAGAAGATTAGGAACCGGCCCCCCAACGGCAGTAGGCCAAAAATAGCGCAACTGCCTAAGGGCAGCCGAGTGGAAAGTGCGGGCTTGTACCCCCGGAACCCCCAAAGCACGCAGCCTAGCGGACATCTCCGAGGCCGCCCTTGTAGTAAACGTAACGGCTAGGACATCGTGGGTGGAATACACCCCCGAAGCCACCGCGTAGGCAATTTTGTAAGTGATAGCCCGCGTCTTGCCGGTGCCCGCCCCCGCACGAACCACTAGCGGCCCCGTGACCTGCTGGGCCACCCGTCGTTGTTCCGGGTCGAGGGCATCGAGTAACTTCGCAGGTTCCATATCTATAGTTTGACTCCTACCACTGACAGATGAGACTAGCAGCTGGCCACCCGCGGGAGAGGCTCACCCAGCCAACGCTCGATCATGCTAGCAGCGATAGTCGCCTGGGAGGGAAGAATTATCTTCCGATTCATAGCTAGCGAAATAAAATCCGTGCGGGAAACAAACTTGGCCCAACCGATTTCGTCCTCCTGCAAAACTAGATCGCTATCTTGGGCTGTGGTTTCGGCGGTGAACGCCAGCATTAAAGATCTGGGGAACGGCCAGGCCTGCGAATACAGGTAGCGCACGCAAGTAACTTCAATGCCCACTTCTTCGGCGATCTCGCGGTGGACCGTTTCTTCTGCTGCCTCGCCCGCCTCGACGTAGCCGGCTAGGACCGAGATACGTCTGGGAGCCCAGGCTACGTTGTGAGCGATTAGCAGACGCTCCTGGGGGTCGGTAACCGCGCAAATAATCGACGGATCGGTACGGGGATATTCCACGCACTGGCAGCCTGTGCAACGCCGCTCCCACCCGGCAGCCTGCGCATAGGTAGAGGATCCGCACCGAGCGCAGTAGCCCGCCCTCGAATGCCATGTTGCGAGCGCTAGCGCCGCAGAGGCGAGCGACGAATCGGAGGGGCTGAGCTTGTGTGCCACCTCGCGGATGGGGACCCCTGCGCGCCCAGGTAACTTATCGAGGTCGGCGAAGTAGGCGCCCAGCACTACCCTGCCGTCCACTTTACCTAAGAAGAAAATTCGCCCGGCTGCCACCGCCTGGGAAAGCTGCGGAAATTCACGCGCTATCTCCGGGCACGAAAGTCCACCCAAAGTAGGGGGTTGCTGCTTTGAGAGCAGCACTTGACGCCGCAAATCTACCGCTACCACCCGAGCGGTAGTACACAGGGCGGCAAGGTCTAGATCGGAGCGCAGGGCACAGGCGGCATCAATTCCGCCACGAGCTAGGGGAAGTTTTTGCACCATAGCTTTACACTATTGCTTTGACAGCCGGAGCGCCCGCCGACGGCTGTATTGTAAAGGTATGACTAATAGAGCTGACGGACGCAAGGTTGACGAACTACGCGAAGTAAAAATTAAGCGCAACTGGCTGCAAGAGGGCGAAGGCAACGTCCTCGTATCCTTCGGAAACACCACGGTACTTTGCGTGGCTTCCCTAACCGAAGGGGTACCGCGCTGGCTAAAGGGGCAGGGACGCGGCTGGGTAACTGCCGAATATTCGATGTTGCCGCGCGCCACCGCCACCCGTTCTCAGCGCGAATCCCGCAAGGGCAAAGTTGGGGGTCGCACCCACGAAATCTCGCGGCTAATTGGCCGCTCTCTGCGCGCCATTATCGACACCGAGGCACTTGGGGAGAACACGATTGTCCTCGACTGCGACGTACTCCAAGCAGACGGGGGCACTCGCACCGCTTCAATTACCGGAGCCTACGTAGCACTGGTGGACGCAGTTCGCTACGGACAGAGCAAAGGTCTAATCCGAACTGAAGGGGCGCCGGTACTTACCGATTCTGTATCTGCAATCTCGGTGGGCATTATCGACGGCGAACCACGCCTTGACCTACCTTACGAAGAGGACGTGCGCGCCGAAACTGACATGAACGTGGTCATGACCGGTTCAGGCAAATTTGTCGAGGTTCAAGGTACGGCGGAAGGGGCCCCCTTCGACCGCACCGAACTGGGCAATTTACTAGACTTGGCGGCCTCAGGCTGCGACGAACTGGCTAAGGCGCAAAAGGAAGCTCTAAATGGCTGAGTTGCCGCAGCACACTAAACTCATTTTCGCCACCCACAATCCCCACAAGCTCACTGAGCTACGCCAGATTTTGAGCCAGGAAGTCGAGGCCTTCACACCCGAGTCGCTGGTTTCCGCCGCTGGGATTGGGGCTCCCGAACCGGTCGAGGACGGCGCCACCTTCGCCGAAAATGCGCTCATCAAGGCACGGGCAATCGTGCAGGCAACTGGCATCGCCGCGATCGCCGACGATTCGGGTATTTGTGTAGACATTTTAGGCGGAGCGCCGGGCATTTTTTCTGCCCGTTGGGCAGGCCGCCACGGCGATGACGAGGCGAATTTGGACCTGCTATTAAACCAGCTGGCCGACGTCCCTCAAAAGAACAGGGGGGCTGCCTTCGTCAGTGCCGCTGCCCTGGTGAGCCCCGATGGTACGGAAACAGTACGAACGGGCAAGGTCCGCGGCCAACTGCTTACTGCCCGCCGCGGGCACGGCGGATTCGGCTACGACCCAATCTTTTTGCCCGCCGGCTACCAGCTGACCACGGCAGAAATGAGTGCGGAGCAAAAGAACCAGATCAGCCACCGCGGCATAGCATTTAGGTCTCTAGCACCCCTAATTGCCGAGTTGCTCTAGCAGGCTAGAGCAGATAGGTTTGGCCGTCCTCGGCAAGGTCTACCCCGGCATCCAACAGCTGGGCCGACCCTGCTAAGGCGGCCCCTTCTGCTGAAGTCAAAAATTCTTCGGCCTCACCTAGGCACACCTTAGACTCGGTCCAGGGCTGGATGTGAGTCAGCAGGAGTTTGTGGGCCCCAGCTCGAGCCGCCACAGCAGCAGCTTGAGCCCCATTCAGGTGGATGCCGCGGGCCGTGTCCGCCTTAGTGAAACCACATTCACAAAGGAACAGATCTACTCCCGCAGCCGCCTGAACAATTCCCTCGCATTCGTCAGTGTCGCCACTGTAGCAGAGGGAAACCTGGCCCCCCGTGCGCCCGGGACCGGTCACGGTTAGCGCATAGGCTTCCACAGAGTGATACACCGGCGTGGCTCGAACCTTCAGGTCCCCCACCACGACGTCGCAGGGAAGAGGGCGAAATTCGAACACGTCAGAGTAATCTTCGGCCAGGTCGGAGTTGCCTTCTATACCGCGTACGCGTTCCAGCACCCCTTCGGGGGCGTACACGGGTACCGGCGAAAGCTTCCCCTCGGGATGCCAACGCCTGTAAACCTGCATGGACAAAATGTCTGTACAGTGATCGGCGTGCAAATGCGACAAGAAGATGCCGTCTAGGCTCGCCGGGTTGGCGTGCCGCAGCAAAGCCCCGAACGATCCTGGTCCCATGTCTAAAACAATCTGCGAACTTCCAGCCGAGATCAGATAGCCAGAAGCGGCAGAATCGGGGCCAGACATGGATCCTGATGCGCCAAGAACGGTGAGCTTCACTTAGTCACTCCTATGTGCTTGCTGGAATTACGGGAACGGCCGGGCCCATGATCCTCTTCGCAAGCGAGAGGAACGGTTCTGACGGCCCGGTACAAGTAAATCTGTGTTTTGGAGGGGTGGGTCCCGCCTCTAGGTCCCCCCCTACAAGTTCGCGGTAGACATCTGCCGCCGTCTCGTCGGAGGACGAAACTAGAGTCACTTTTGGCCCCATCACGTAGCTGATAGCGCCCTGCAGGAGCGGATAATGGGTGCATCCCAAAATCAGCGTGTCCACGCCCGCAGCTTTTATGGGTTCCAGATAGGAGCGGGAGACTTTCAGCACTTCTGCGCCGGTAGTAATGCCGGATTCTACGAATTCCACGAAACGGGGGCAGGCCTGCTGAGTAATTTGCAGCCCGGGCACGGCCGCCAGTGCGTCCACGTAGGCTCCCGACCTGACGGTTGCTCTGGTGCCAATTACTCCGATGCGGTTGTTGCGGGTAGCTTCGACAGCACGCCTGGCAGCGGGGCGAATCACTTCCACGACCGGGATGCCCGCTTTGGCAGTGTAGCGTTCGCGGGCGTCGTGCAGGACAGCGGCGGTAGCCGTGTTACAGGCAATCACAAGCATCTTTACGCCGCGTTTGGACACCAGATCGTCCATTACCGCGAGGGCGAGTTCGCGTACCTCGGCGATAGATTTTTCGCCGTAAGGAGTATTGGCAGTGTCGCCGACATAGTAGATAGATTCGTGCGGCAATTGGTCAATAACTGCGCGGGCTACGGTTAGCCCGCCTAGTCCAGAATCAAATATTCCAATCGGCGCGTCGTTCACCGTTCCAGACTACGATGGTTCAGCGCCAGCCTCCATGCGCTCTATCAGTGAAGTCTGCCACCACCCCAGGGCAGAGTAGACGGAGGCCACAAAAACGTTGCGCTGTTCTTCAGTTGGGTCACATTTTTGGGCTTCAAATTGTTCGCGCACGTCTGCTAGCGAAACCCCGCCGGGATTATCCCCATGAATTCCCAAGGCTCCCGCGATGGATAGGCGCAGATCGTTTATTCCGGCCAACCACTGCCACAACTGGCTATGGGGAACAAATATTTGCCCTTGCGGGCCTGATGGCTCGGCCAGCTCTTTTTCCATCACCTGCAGCCGCTCAGTCTTTACCGTGCGCAAGGAATCCTCGGTCAGAGCCCGCAGTTGCGCAGCCACCCTCGGATTCTCGGACAGCGGTGGCAGCAGCCGCCGCAACGACAGCGAATTTGGCTGTTCGCGTTCTTCTTCTGGTTCTAATGCCCCCAGAGCGCCCACCAACTCTAGGTGCGCTAGCGGCGCATCCAAAGCCCTTATCACTTCTTGAACGGCCTGCAGCAGAATGCGTCTTTCCCCCCGGCTTATTCTTGCCAGGTACCCGCCGGGAACGCTTGTGAACGCCTGCATCAGCTGTCCCCATCCGCCGCTACCGTGGCGCCTATCCCGTATTCGTGCAGGGCGGCCGCGATGGCTTCGGCACGCTCGCGCGGGCAGGTAGCTACACTGATACTTCCGTGCCGGTGCAGCTGGTCAACTTTTTGGATAGCGACCCCACGCGTTAGCCCAAATTGTTTTATGAGTACCCGGGTCAAATACGGGTCCAGAGTAACTGGATCTTCCCAAATTCGCACCAGCCAGCGGGCGCAGGTACGCCCCGATTGACTCCGACTAGGCGAACTAAAGCTCATGCCACTAGGGTAGATGGTTTTGAGGCCGAAATATTGGCAAATGAGACGCCTTAGTTGCGAAGGGCGTAAAAATCGTTTTTTCGGGGCGGTATGCCTCCTTTGAAAGTAGACTAAACCTATGACTGCATCACCAGTAACGTCACTATTGACGGACATGTACGAATTGACCATGATCGATGCAACCTTGAAGAGCGGCATTGCGCAAAGACGTTCAGTGTTCGAGCTCTTCGGACGCAAATTGCCTGCCAAGCGCCGGTTTGGGGTGGTTGCGGGCACCGCTCGCATTCTGGAAGCCCTCCAGCGTTTCCATTTCGAGGACGAACAAATCGATTACTTAGCCAAGCAGAAGATCGTTTCCGACGAGTGCTTGGACTTTTTAAAAGGCTTCAAGTTTTCTGGCGACATCATTGGCTATCCCGAGGGCGAATGCTATTTTTCCGGCTCTCCCCTGCTCACGGTCGAATCCACTTTTGCCGAGGCGGTAGTGCTCGAGACTTTGGCACTGTCAATTTTGAATCACGACTGTGCTGTGGCCTCCGCGGCCTCACGTATGACCATCGCTGCCCACGGCCGTCCCTGCATGGATATGGGGGCCCGGCGCACCCACGAACGAGCTGCTATTTCTGCCGCTCGGGCCGCTATTATCGGTGGTTTCAAAGGCACTTCTGATCTGGAAGCTGCAAAGCGCTACGGGATCCCCGCCATTGGTACCGCCGCCCACTCGTTCACGCTTATCCACGACAGTGAAGAGGACGCCTTCGCCGCCCAGATTAATTCGCTCGGCACAGACACGACCCTGCTGGTAGATACCTTCAACGTAGAAAAAGGGGTGGAACGGGCCGTCCAAGCCGCACGCAACGCTGGCGGGGAGCTTGGAACAGTACGCCTCGACTCAGGCGACCTGGTAGCGCAGGCCTTCACTGTTCGGGGCCAACTGGATTCGCTAGGCGCCACAGACACCAAGATCACGGTAACTTCCGACCTCGACGAATATCAGATCGCCGCGCTGGGGGCTGCCCCCGTCGATTCCTACGGAGTGGGCACCCGCCTGGTTACGGGCTCCGGGATCCCCACTGCCGCCCTCGTCTACAAGCTGGTAGAACACGATGGCCCCGACGGCAAGCCGGTTCCGGTAGCCAAAAAGTCCTCTTCCAAAGCTACCGTGGGCGGCAAAAAGTGGGCGGGGCGCATACGCAACGAAGAGGGCTACTCTGCCGAAGAATTGCTAGTCATGGCGGACTCCGAGGAAGAGGCACTAGCAGAATTGTCCAAGCGGGGAGCCCGCCCTCTGCAAGTCACCTACGTAAAAGACGGGGAAATCAACGAATCCTTCATGGGCCCGGCCGCCCTGGCCGAGGCCGCTGAACGGCACGTAACCTCACGCAACGAACTCCCCTACCAGGCATGGCGCCTGTCCGAGGGCGATCCGGCCATAGGCACCACCTACGTGGACATATCCTCGAAGGGGAAGGCCTAACTAACGGGAAAGTAGGGCGGCGAGGGACGAAAGCTCTTCGCCGCCCTTCACGTCTGCTAGCCCGCTCAGAGCAATAATGCCCGCACAGGAATCATCCCTGAGTCGAGCCAACAAGTCGTCTAAATACTTGCCGTGTTCTAGCACTTTAGACCCGGGATCCAAGTGCAGACGCACATAGGAGGTGCGGCCTATAACCTGCGTGTAGGCCGCCCCCAGGGGTGCCACCTGACATTGCAAATAGCTGATGGGGTCGAACACTAGCGAAAATTCGTCCTCAGTAAAGCATTCCACCAGGTCCAACACTCGGGTGGGCACGTCGCCAAAGTAACCCGGCGCATTCTCGTGTAGGTAGGACATGTCGGCGCGCGCCACCACCTGAATGATTTTCCCTATCCGGTCAATAACCTCGCCTTTGTAGCGATCCGGATTATGCCCGGCCGGAATCTTAAAGGAGTAGCCGCAGATACGCTGACAACCCAATATGCCTGCCACCTCGGTTGCCCTGTAGACCCGGTCCAAGGTGTAATCGTCCTCTACTGACCCGGTGGCTAAATCGGTGCCCAGGGCAACTGCCTGCAAGCCGTAGCGGTCAAGATCTGCTTTCAGCTCCCAGACCTGGCGATCTTCTAAATCCAAAATAGATGTTCCACCGACACTCCTGAGCTCAACTCCAGGCACATGGATGCTAGCCAAATTCTTGAGTTGAGTAGCAGGCGAGTGCGTGAGTAGGCCCGCAACTTGCCACATAGATGCTCCCTGATTCAAAACGCACGTGCATTAGCTTTGCACGCCGCCATTTTACCGTTTTCCTACAAACCAGTCTTGGAGTTTCGAAATACGAGCATGAATTTGCTCAGTAGTTGCCTCGGCTACGGGTGGCCCCCCACAAATTCGCCGCAGTTTCGCGTGAATCGTGGAATGGGCCTGCCCTGAAGAACGCGCCCATTTCGCCACCAAGCGGGAAAGTTCCTTACGCATTTGAGCTCTGGCACGATGGTCAGAGAGGCCGGAATTCTGTGCTCGAGTCATAGCAGCAGCCTGTGCTTTCCGCTGCTGCGCCATCTGCTTAGTTTGGCGCTCGTGCAACAGTGAAACCACCTGATCCGGTTCCAGCAGCCCGGGAATGCCCAAGAATTCTTGTTCTTCAACCGAACCGACCTCGGCAACAGTGCCAAAATCAGAGCCGTCGAACAACACCCCCGCAAATTCGGCGCCCGAATCTATAGCCTCAAATCCACCCAGCAAATCCGCCGAGGCGTTTTCCGTTTTGTTAGCCATAGCGAGGGCGCGTTCTTCAGCACTCATCTGCCCTTCCTCTTCAGCGGAAGGCTTATTCAAGGCGTGGTCGCGCTCAACTTCCAAAGACGCAGCCAGCTCGAGCAGCGGTTCCACGGAGGGCAAAAACACCGAGGCGGTCTCACCCCGCTTGCGAGCGCGCACAAAACGCCCAATAGCCTGCGCGAAATAGAGCGGAGTAGAGGCAGAAGTAGCATAAACCCCCACGGCGAGGCGGGGTACGTCCACGCCCTCGGACACCATGCGCACAGCCACCATCCACCGGTCCGAAGAATTTTGGAACTTGTCTATCTCCTCGGAGGCCCCGTCGTCGTCAGAAAGTACCACCACGGGCGACTTCCCTGTAATGCGCGCCAGGTGGCCTGCATAGGCTCTGGCACGGGTCTGATCGGAGGCAATGACTAACCCAGCAGCATCTGGAATCTGCCTACGCACCAGGTCAAGACGCTGATTAGCTGCCGCCAGCACCTCCTGAATCCACTTCCCATTCGGGTCGAGGGCGGTGCGCCAGGCCTGCTTAGTCATGTCCTTAGTGAGCGGTTCGCCAAGCCGAGCCGATATCTCGTCCCCAGCGCTAGTGCGCCAGTGCATTGAGCCCGAATAAGACAAGAAAATCACCGGGCGCACCACCCCGTCGCGCAGCGCATTGCCGTAGCCATACGTGTAGTCAGCACGCGAACGTTTGATGCCCTGCTCGTCCTCGGCGTAACGCACAAACGGGATCGGCGAAGTATCCGAACGGAAGGGAGTACCGGTCAGGGCCAGCCTGCGCGTCGCACTTTCGAACGCAACCCGGATCCCCTCACCCCACGATTTAGCGTCACCCGCATGGTGAATCTCGTCGAGAATTACCAGCGTTTTGAACGCCTGGGTACGGACCTGGTGTACTCGCGGATTGGCGGCCACTTGAGCGTAAGTTACCGCAACCCCGTCAAAGTGGGATCCGGCCCTCCCCTGCGAGTTCTGGAAGGAAGGATCAATATGTATGCCCACCCGCGCAGCCGCATCAGCCCACTGGGCCTTTAGATGCTCTGTAGGGCACACAACTGTCATCTTGTCTACCACCCCAGAACCTATCAATTCGGTAGCCACGCGCAGCGCGAACGTGGTCTTGCCCGCCCCGGGAGTAGCTACCGCCAAGAAGTCTTGGGGAGACTGTTCCAGATACTGTTTTAAAGCAGCGGCCTGCCAAGCGCGCAACGACCCCGCAGTGCCCCAGGCCGCCCTCTTCGGGTAAGCCGGAGACAGCTGCTCTGCTGCGAATATAGAAACTTGTTGGGGTTGGCGCTGATGTTCCGCGCTCACTCGCCGTCCGCCCCGAAAGGCCAATTGGGGCCGAAGTTTTTCATCTGTTCGTGGATCGCCTTGCATTTGGGGCAAACGGGGAATCCACTTGGGTCGCGAAGCGGCACCCATACTTTGCCGCACAGGGCCACCACCGGCGAACCCGTTACGGCCGAGGCCGTAGCCTTATCTTTTCGGACGTAGTGGGCGAAACGCTCGTTGTCGCCGTCGTCCTTACTTGGCTTCACTTCTGTCTGGGTGCGTTCCAGCACCGAGGTCGACGAGTCAGGCTGACCGGCCATGTTCCGCATTCCAGAAATGATCATGCCCCCAGTTTAGCTATACGTTTACTGCCGAGCCTGCCTAAGGGAACACATTTTCGCTATTTGCGCAGCCAGGAGCGTTTTGTGCATCGTGTCCATCTGGGCGTTGGCTTAAAAAATTGAAGAGGCCGAGCAGAGCCCGCCCTCTTCAAAAGCTTAGAAAAAAGCCTGTTTACTTCTTGCCAACAGCCTTCTTCAAGGTGGAACCAGCGGAGATGCGAACGCCATAGCCTGCAGGAATCTGGATTTCTTCCTTAGTGCGAGGGTTGCGGCCGGTGCGTGCAGCGCGCTCGACGCGCTCAACCGACATTAGACCAGTGATCTTTACCGGTTCGCCCTTGGACAGGTTTTCGATAAGAATCTCTTGAAATGCGGCCAGGGCGGAATCTGCCTGGGCCTTGGTCAGGGATGCGCGGTCAGCAATGCTCGCGACGAGCTCGGTACGATTTACGGACATTATTTTCCTCTCGTGTAGATAAAGAGTTAGGCACCCGCAGGGCCTACTGTTCAACAGTTCCGACCTTATCGTATAGCCAAAACGGCAACCTAAGCCTGGCATTTAGGCCCAAAACTACCGTTTTGCCATCTTTTCCGAAATCTAGGATCAGATTGCCGGAACTTGTTGTACGGGGTCCCATGATACCCCTATTTCCCACATTTTTCGCAAGAGAATAAGGTTTTCTGCCCCCGCACTTGCCGGGGACTGGACTCAACGCCCACCTCTAGCAGACGCCTAACAGGTACCGCAAATTTCTCGCCTGGAAAAATACACTCGCAATTAGAAATTAACCTTCCCTAAATTATTTGTTTAAATTTCTACACTGCTAAATATTTTCCGGAAAATTCACAGTCAATTTGACCGGGTGATAAATGCGTAACGCAGGCGGCCTCAACTGCCTGCGAGGTGTACTCGCCGAACGGGGAAAGGCACTACCGCGGGCAGCCACTTCCGCCCCTAAAACGTTTTAGAGGCACCGAAAAGAGCAACATTTGGCCAGGCGCTGCCATTTTTCGTGCGATTAGCGTGCCAAATTGAACACTAAAACAGGCTAACAGGGACTAACTCAGACTAAAAGCACCCTCGAGCTTTTCCGCGCCATTGCAATGGAAAACCCCGCCATTCCAACGGAAGAGCGGGGTAATAGTGGAGATGCGGGGAATCGAACCCCGGTCCGGCGGCCGGCCCTTAGAGCTTCTCCGGGCGCAGTCTGCGAATGATTTTCTTGGCCCTATGCGCTCTTGCAGACAAGACACATAACAGGCCCAGCCATCAAAGTGTCGTTATCTAGCCGATGGCGAGCTAGACAACCAGTGGCCTCCTAAACGACGCCAGTTCCAGGTCGAAGGCAACCCCTGGGCTGACGGATTTGCCTCGCGCTTAGGCAGCGAGAGCGAAATCGGTGCGATTGTGTTCGGCACCTATTGTTTTGTGAAGAGCGTTATCGAGTGGACTCCACGTCCTCGGCCCGCTTCCTCTAAACCGACGACCACCGTCGAAACCGATCATCCCCTGTGTAGTTTTTAAACAGCAAAACTGCGAAAAACGATGGTAGCACGCTCCCGCCGCTGCGGCAAGAGCTCATTCCCAGCTACCGGTCCGCTCGTATTCGCGCATAGCTCGCAGTGATTCTCGCTTATCCTGTGCCTCCCGCAGCGCCTGGCGCTTGTCCCAATCCTGCTTACCGCGAGCTAAAGCAATCTGCACCTTAACTCGCCCTCGAACGAAGTAAAGCTCGAGCGGAACCACCGTGTATCCCTTCGCTTGAACTTCCATTGCAAGCTTTTGGATCTGCCGCTTGTGCAATAGGAGCTTCCGCTTGCGACGAGGGGAATGGTTGGTCCACGACCCCGACAGGTACTCGGGAATCATAGCCCCCTGCAACCAGGCTTCTCCGCGATCCAGTTCCACCCACGCCTCGGCTATCGAGGCGCGCCCCATGCGCAGCGCCTTCACCTCAGTTCCCATGAGCGATAAGCCCGCTTCGTAAGTATCCTCGATGAAGTAGTCATGCTTAGCTTTCTTATTGCGCGCAATAACCTTCACCGCATCCGCCTCGGCCTTAGCCTTCTGAGCGGCGGACTGCTTGTTTTTCTTCCATTCCTTAGCCATACTTCACCCCCAAAAAGTGCGATAGCTATTGTACACGCCCGTCAGAAACCGGGAAGAGACATGGGGTCTATAGTCTGCCCATTTTGGTGCACTTCGTAGTGGGCATGGCAGCCGGTCACACGCCCAGTGGCACCCGTGTAACCAATCAGCTGGCCCTGCTTGACGTGCTGTCCGGGACCCACCACATACTGCTGAAGATGCAAGTGCATAGTGACCCACGAACTACCACCGATTACGCCGTGGTTGATCATTACCCCGTTCCCGCCGGTATCGTAGTCGCCTACCTCTGCAACGGTGCCGTCAGCCGTGGCATATTGCGGGGTGCCGCAGGCATTGCCGAGGTCGACGCCCTCGTGCAAGATTGCGGTCCCCAAGATCGGGTGAGTGCGATACCCCCACGGGGAAGTAACGATTAGCGGACCCGCTACGGGATGGATGAAGATACCCCCGGTGGGAGCTGGCGCCCCTGCTCCCCCAGCCAGATTCTTCTGATCCAGCTCGTTGATCTTGCCCTGATATTTGGCAACGTCTTTCGAGGCGGCATCCAGGTCTTTTTGAGCCTCCCCCTTGCGAGCGTTCAATTCTTTAGAAAGTGCCTCATTTTTTTGTTTGAGCGCACCCAGATCTTCGAGCCGCTTCTGCTGGGCTTTGGCCGCTGACTCAGCCGCCTGAGCAGTCTTCCTGGCCTCCGCTTCCAGACCCGCAATTTGCTGGGTCAGCGCATTCTGGCGGTCCTCGGCATTGCGGGTGTTCGCAAGCTCTGCTTCCACATTCGCTAAATTCGCGGACTCGGCCCGCGACACCTGGTCTGCCGCCGCGCTGGCCTTCGAAAACTGCTCGGTGGTGGCAGAAGTCATTGCCAGACGCAACGTTGCCGAACGCCCATTTTGCCGGTACGCCTTGGCAGCTACCGCAGCAATTTTGGCTGCAGTAGCGTCGGCCTCTTTCTTTGAAGAGTCAATCTTGTCCACTAGCCGCTGCTGCTCGGCCTTAGCCACGTCGAGTTGGTCGGCCACCTGCTGATGTTTGCGCTGGGCCGCGCCGAACTGACTTTGAGCGTCAGCCAAAGACTTTTGTGCCCCGGGCAAAGCCGCATTCACCTTATCCAGTTCCAAAGCAGACTTTGAAAGATCCGCGTTTATGCCCTCTAGAGCACTGCGAGCCTTGGCCTCGCGCTGGGCGGCACTATCGCGTTTATTCACCGCGTCCCCGCGTTCGTCAGCAAAAGCTGAAGTCGCAAAACTTGCACTCAAGAGAACTGCCATAGATGCAGCCAGAAACTTTTTCATTTAAATCCTCGTATACCTCGCGAGCGAACCCAGCGACGCTAGAACCGTAACCACGATGGCCGACAAGAGTAGCCACGGGGAAATCCACAGCACGTCGGAGGTAGTAATCAGATCTACCCACCTGAAAGACGAACGCAACCAACCTTGGATAAAGAACTTCACTCCAGCCGCGAGCGCGCCCACGGCTAGCACAGCCCCAATGATCGCGGCGATTGCGCCCTCGAGCATGAAGGGCAGTTGGATGAATAGGTTCGACGCCCCCACTAGGCGCATAATCTCGGTGCGTTTTTGCCGCAGCAAGGCACTAACCCGAATGGTGGTGGCAATGAGCAGCACAGCAGCCAGCGACATAATTCCGGCCAGCCCCCACGACAAAATCGTGGCCTTATTGAGCACGTTGAACAAAGGCTCTACTACCTGGCGCTGGTCCTGGACGGACTGCACCCCGTTCTGACCGGTAAGCTCGTCGGCAATCACCTGGTACTGGCGCGGATCCTTGAGCTTTACGCGGAACGACACAGGCAGCATGTCGGCAGTAGTGGCCTCGCCAAGCGGAGTATCCCCTAGCTGCTCACGAAATTCCTTGAGCGCCTGCTTCTGGTCGACAAAGTCGACCTTTTGGATGAGCTTGGCAAGTTCTGGGCTGCGCAGGCGAGCCTTTACCTTTTCTATCTGCTCCTCCGAGGCCGCCTGCCCTCCACAAGAGTCAGAGGTATCGGACTGAGCACACATGGAAACGGTGACTTCTACCTTGGAATACCACTGCTTAGACATGCGGTTCACCTGAACCTGCGAAAGAGCCCCAGCCCCCACGAAAAGCAGCGACACAAACGTCACCAAGATAACCGAAACCGTCATCACCCAGTTGCGGAAGATGCCCTTGAACGCCTCAGAAACTACTAACCAAAAACGCATTATTTACCTCGTAGCCCCGTAGACGCCGTGTAGTTGGTCTCGCGAAATCTTCCCGTCAACGAGCTCAATAACTCGTTTGCGCAACGCGTCCACGATCTCGTCGTCGTGTGTTGCCATTACCACGGTCGTGCCAGTCCTGTTGATGCGATCGAGCAGCCGCATAATCCCGATCGACGTAGTGGGATCCAGGTTGCCAGTTGGCTCATCAGCCAACAACAACTGAGGACGGTTCACCATCGCCCTCGCAATAGCTACACGCTGCTGTTCGCCACCAGAAAGCTGGTGAGGATAGCGCTTGCCCTTACCTTCCAAGCCCACCATCTGCAGAACTTCGGGGACCTCAGTTTTGACTGTGTGCCGCGGCTTGCCAATTACTTGCAGCGCCAGGGCCACGTTGTCAAAGACAGTCTTATTATCCAAGAGCGCAAAATCTTGAAAGACGGTGCCGATCTTGCGGCGCAACTGAGGCACCCGCCAAGAAGAAAGCGCAGTCACATCTTTGCCGGCTACAAATAGGTGCCCGGCCGTGGGCCGCAAAGACCGCAACACCAGGTTCAAAAACGTGGATTTTCCCGACCCAGATTGCCCCACCAGGAACACAAACTCGCCCTTGTCGATCTGGACCGAGATGTCATCCAAAGCCGGCCTAGCGCCCCGCTTGTAGACCATCGAAACATTGTCGAAGGTAATCATCGTTCTCCGGTTCCTAGACATGACTGACGCATCTAGGCTAAAGCGCAACCGCCGCTTTAGGCCTTAGACACGCAGGTAATGCCAATTACGCCAGAGAAGGGCACGCCCTCATTCGGCCTGCGCGCCCTTGCGCCAGCGGATGCCAGCGTCGATAAAGCCGTCCAGGTCCCCGTCGAAAACTGCGCTCGGATTACCGGATTCAAAGTTGGTACGCAGATCCTTCACCATCTGGAACGGCTGCAACACGTAAGAGCGCATCTGGTCTCCCCAAGAGGCCTTCACGTCGCCCTTCAACTCGTCGCGTTTCGCCTTTTCCTCTTCCTGCCGCAGGGCCAACAGCCTAGACTGCAGCACCCGCAACGCCGAGGCCCTATTTTGAATCTGCGATTTTTCGTCTTGCATGGATACCACAATCCCGGTGGGAAGGTGTGTCATTCGCACCGCCGAATCCGTAGTGTTCACCGACTGGCCACCAGGCCCAGAAGACCGGAAAACGTCGATTTTCAGATCAGAATCGGGAATTTCTATGTGATCTGTAGATTCAATTAGCGGAATCACTTCCACCGCCGCAAACGACGTCTGCCTGCGGCCCTGATTGTCAAACGGAGAAATACGCACCAACCTGTGCGTGCCGCCCTCGACAGACAACCGCCCGTAGGCGTAAGGCTCATTGACCTGGAACGTAGCCGACTTTATGCCCGCCTCTTCCGCATAAGAGGTATCCATTACCTTATAGGAGTAGCCGTGCCGTTCCGCCCACCTGGTGTACATCCGAAGCAACATCTGCGCAAAGTCGGCAGCATCAACCCCGCCCGCTCCCGAGCGGATCGTGACCACAGCGGAGCGTTCGTCGTACTCACCCGACATTAGAGTGCGGATTTCTAGCTCCCCTAAATCTTTGCCGAGGGCGGCCAAGTCTGAAGCAGCCTCGGCTTGCAGCATTTCCTTTTCCTCGCCCTCAGATTCTTCAGCTAGCTCAAACAGTGCCTGCGTGTCAGCAAGACGGTGCTCCATCTTCTGAACCCGCTCAAGTTCAGACTGGGCATGCGAAAGCTTAGAGGTAACTGCCTGAGCTTTCTCCTGATCATCCCAAAGGTCGGGGGCCGCAGCCTGCTTGGAAAGGTCAGCGATTTTGGCGCGCAGGGACTCCAAGTCGGTAACTGCCTCAATCTGACCTAATTTGTGCCGCAGTGTTTCGAGTTCTTCAGAATAATCAATAGCCACCCCTCCAGGGTAAAGCACAACTGCCAAAAAGCAGCATCAATCAGATGCCATCCTCGCTGTCGAGACCGCCCTCAGCTGAACCGTGGGGGCAATCTGCGAAAGAGCTGGGGGCAAAAAGCGAAGTTCCCCACGTGCGGTGAGCTCCACTCGGGCAAGCTCCGGCTCAGGCAAGCTCACTCGCACCACGCGCGGGCTGGCCAACCGCTCACGCTGCCTAAATTCGCTAACGGCCTGTTCACGAACCCGCTGCTTTGCCTTTTGCACCGCAAGCACAGGCCGCCCCGAAGTAGCACCCACATAGTAGGAGTTAGTCGAAATGCCTCGGGTAGCCCCGGTTGCCAGCGTGTCGGCGGCAGCCACCAGCTGCTTCTGCTGCAAGTACAAGCTGGCAACTGAAGCTGCTCCAAAAATAACCAGCAGAATCAGCACAGCAAACCCTAGGGACAAAATCAGGATCCGCCCCTCCTCGTGCCCGTTTTTCATGAAGCCTGCCTGTAGAGGGGTACGCTCCCACTAGAGGTAACTAAGACTTTGGTGTCTACAGCTTTTCCAACAATTGCGGGCACGCCCGGCAAAGTGACCCGCGCACTAACTCTCAAGCTGGCAGTCTGCCCCGGTTTACAAGGGCCGCTCTTACAGGAGACGCGCACCTTGGGAACAGCTTCAATCCCCTGATCAGCAAAGGACATCTTTGCGATCTGTTCGAGCTGGGACGTATCTGCCCTGCCAGAAGCCAAGACGCGGGAAACCTCGCGCACCCCAGATTCGGCTGCGAACGAAGCCCCCTCCAAGGTGGCAATGATCAAGATCAGCTGCACTAGAGGCAACAGCAACACCAAGGTGACACCAATAAATTCGATTGTCACATCCCCGCGTTCAGAATGCACGAACTGGCTCCTCAACCAATGAACGGCCCGAAAGCTCCAACTTATTTGGAATGCCCCAGGGGCCAATTAGCGGCAAATCCACCCTGACCCTGGCTACGATCATTCGCCTCCCTCTGACGGGGCTAGGTTGTTCGGTAAAACTGACCTTACCCACGTGAAGGCCGGGCGCACCCGTATGAATCATCTGCTTGACTCGAGCACTCCCCTCGGCCTGGGAAGCACCGTAAAGACCGGCTCGGCGGGCCCCCTCGCCAGCGGCGTCAATACCTATTGCGCGCACATGCAGTATGAGTGCCAGCTGCAACAAAGCAAATACCACCGCCAGCAAAAGGGCGCTAATCATTACAAACGAGGCAATGGCCGAGCCGTCCTCGCGGACTTTACTAACCAATTGTGATCATCGAGATGGCGCGTTCGAACAGCCCCTTGAGCTGAGGGCCAGCCAACGCCCAAATCATCATTACCAGCCCGGCCGTCATGACGGTAACCATTACCCATCCGGGCACGTCACCCCGTTCGCTAGGCCTACAAAGCAAATTTTTTAATCTTTGAATCTTCATTTCTATTCCAATCTGAGTGCTAGTAGCCCCGGGTAGAGGGCAAACAGGACAACTTGGGGCAAAATCACGAACACTACCGGCAGGAGCATTGCAATTTCGCGTTTTCCGCCCTCTTCCAGCAACATTTTCCTGGTTTGGGCGCGACAATCTGCAGCTTGAGCGCGCAAAACTGGGGCGAGCGGGGTACCACGTTCCACAGCGGTCACGGTGGCGTCTACCAGGCGGGCAAGCGGCGGACAGTCGTTGGCCGCAGACACTTGAGTCAATGATCTAGACAGGGGCAGCCCGGCTTTCAGGGAGCGCGTTGCCCGCCCGAATTCTTCACCAATTATTCCCGAGGCCGAATCCGCCACCCGTTCCAGGGCAGCTGCCAGACCTTCCCCAGCACCTACCGCAAGCGCTAGCAGTTCTGCGGCATCGGGCAGTTGTGTGCTTAGCAAGCGCTGATGCCTTTTTGCCTGAGTAGTGAGGTACTGATCGCGTCCCAGCCCGCCGCCGAGGGCACCGAAGGCCACAAACAGCAGGGCAAATACGATTGGCATTCCCCGGAGTGACATCGCGGCAATGGCCGCTACCACCGCCACTGCAGCTCCGCAGGCGGCCCAAAGCGCCTGGCTACGCCTAAATTCGCCAAGACTAACGTGTCCTCCGGCTTGGCGGAGGCGCCGTTGCACAGATTGGTTAGTGGAACCGGCTGTATTGAGCACCGAACGAGCCCACTTCGATACTTGGAAGATCAGCTGCGCGAGGAGGGACTGACGTTTTTGCGAGGGCGAAAGGTAGGCGCTAACGCGCGAGGCCAGGGTATTGCGTCCGGCCCATATCCACCACAGCACACAGAGGATACCCAGGCCGAAGGCAAACCCCACGATTGCACCCCAGCTCATGCCAGAGTCCTCTGGTCTTTGGGCAGCGCCGCAATTTTGACCATCGCCCAGTAGGCCAGCGCAGACATCACTGCCCCTGCCACCAAGACGGCTGCCCCTTTGGCACTTTGATAGGCTCGGGCGGCAGAAGGCTCCAGGCACATTAGAGCCACCACGATCCACGGCGCTATTACTGCTAGACGAGCTCCATTTACTGTCCAAGATTGACGCGCTTCCAACTCTCCACGAGTGCGCGCATCTTCCCGCAGCAGGTGCGCCAGTGACCGCAGCAGTTCCGACAAGTCGGTGCCGCCAACGGTGTGCGAAATGCGCAGTGCCTCGACTATGCGGTCGCCAACCGGATCTGCCAGACGCTCTTTTAATTTAGTGAGCGCCTGGTCAAACTTCCCACTGGCCGCTAGATCGGAAGCAAAGGCCCGCATGTGCGGGCGCAATACCGCCGGCCCTTTTTGCCCCAGAGCAATAAGAGTGTCCGGCAGCGCCATGCCCGCACTTATACCCGATATCATGTCGTCTATAACGTCGGGCCACACCTGCCGCCTGGCTGCATAAATACGCTTCCTACGCATGTGAAGTAGGAATGTTGGCAGCCCCGCCACTCCAGCCCCAATAATGAGGGCAACCACTAAGGTTTGCGTGAGCGCAGCAACTAGCGCAAGCGTTGCAATGCCAGCGAAGGCACAGGCAAGCACATACTGGGTGGGACTAATGGAACTAACTTCGGCCGTGCGCAGCAGGTGTGCAACTTTGGAAGGGCCCCTAAATCTGCGCGGGGGCGGGGTGGTTTGCGACCGGTAAACCAGAACTATTCCCACACCTAGGAAGAAACCTATTGTCAACCCCATCACGCCACCGCCAGCAGCTTTGCCAAGTCTAGCCCCACAGCTCTAAAACGCTCGTGGGCGTCGAGTGAACCACTGTCGCGCACCAGGCGACCATTGCGCGAGCTAAACAGCGTAGCCGCTTCCACTACGCCGCCCTCGACCCGCCCAGTTACGGCATTGACGTGATCAATGCGCCTAAACCCGCGCGCATCCATGCTCACGTGGACAACTAGATCTAGTGCCTTGGCTACCGTGGGCACTACGAACCCCTCAGTAACGTTGGGGCCAGCAAGCAACGGCAGCACCGTTAGCTTCGACAAAGCCTCGCGCGCGGAGTTGGCGTGGATGGTGCACATGCCCGGGATACCTGAATTCAAGGCGATGAGGAGGTCGAGGGCCTCAGCAGAGCGAACCTCGCCGATAATCAAATTAGAGGGGCGCATTCGCAAGGCTTCCTTTACCAGGTGCCGTAGCGTCACTTCGCCGCTTCCGTCCAAATTTGCCGGGCGAGTTTGCATCGCCACACAGTCGCGCGCAGACAGGTCCAGTTCAAAGACTTCCTCGCAAGTGACCACGCGCGCGGAGGCAGCAATAGCTCCCGCCAACGCTCGCAGCAGTGTGGTTTTCCCCGCCCCCACCGCACCGGAAACCAAAACATTGAGCCCAGCTAGTACCGCGGCGTCCAAAAACTGCGCCACCTGCGGGGTCAGCATGCCCAATTTCACCAACTCATTTAGCCGCCTAGCTTTAGCTACATGCTTCCTTATGTTTACCGACCAGTGGTGCGCAGCCACGGGTGGGATTACGGCGTGCAGGCGCTCGCCCGAAGCTAGCTGTGCGTCCACGAAAGGCGAGGACAAATCTAGGCGTCGCCCAGAGGCTCGAAGCATGCGTTCTACCAGTTCACGTACCTGAGTGTCAGTTAAAATCGCCGTTGTCAGCTGCGCTCTGCCGTCTTTTGCAACAAAAACTCGTGAGGGGGAATCAATCCATATTTCTTCTATAGTGGGATCGTCCAGGTATTTTTGTAACGGCCCCAATCCACACACGTTGTCTACCAGTTGAAGAATGATTTCGTCGCGTTCTTCCGCCCGCAGGCTCTGGAAATTGTCTACCTGCGCTTCAATTATTTTGCGGGCAGCCTCTGAATCGTTGGTGGGATCTACCGCCGAGTCGGATAAGGCTTGCTGCACCTGGGACGTGAGCGCAGCTGGCATCGTTGTCAACTTGAACTCAATTCTGTTGTCGAGGGGTTACGCTCAGAGAATACTTGACGCTTGCTAATTTTTCAGCAATGTAGCAAAAATTGTGGATAACTTTTTCTATTTAATGCTTAATATTTTTTAATATTTCTCCTCCATAATTCTCATTTTATTTTCATAATTCGAGTTCCTGACGCTTTGCCACCTTCGCTCTTCCCCGTTTCACTCGGCGCTCTTGCCCACTTCGTCCCTTAGGCTTAAAGAGTGAACGATCGAGACAGGCTAACCCTTGCTGCGTTAGCGACGGCTGCCCTCCCCGAGCGCGAATTTGTTGGCGTCAGCGGGCAGGCCATATCTAGCGGGGACGTAACCCGGGTGGACATAGTGGATTCGACCGGCAAAAAGTGGACAGTAGCGCGCCCGGATTCCGAAGCAGCAGGAGCCGAGATCATCGGACAACTTTCAGTATTGCAGCTGCTTCTCAACTTCTCCAAAGAAGGAAAGATATCTTTCCAGGTTCCCACTCCGGCAGGGTGGGCGCCTCTATTGGAGGGCGGCAGAGCTGCCGTTTATCCTGCGCTCGAGGGCGCAAGCGCGGACGTCGAAGCCATGACGCCGGCATTGGCGACTTCGTTTGCCGAAGGCATGTGCCAGCTGCACACGTTGCCTACAACCGCCTTTTCTGCACAGGGCGTACCCACTTTCACAGCTGAGGAATGCCGCAACCGACTGCTGGCAGATTTAGATGAAGCCGCTCCCGCTCGCGTAATTCCCAAGCGGCTCTGGCAGCGTTGGGAGGAAATGCTCGAGAATGTGTCCTGGTGGCGTTTCAACCCGCGGTTTGTTCACGGCGCCATATCTGCCGACTCCGTCCTCTTCAAGGCCGGCCGGCTAAGCGCGCTACACGACTTTTCTAGCTGCCATATTGGCGATCCTGCCCGCGATCTTTCTTGGCTTATGGCGATTGCTTCTCCTGAGGCAATCGAAGCGGCCCTGCAAGCCTACTCCCCTGCTAAGCCAGACCCGCACCTTGCCGAACGCGCCGAGCTCGATTCTGAACTTGCCTTAGTTCGCTGGCTCTTGCATGGGATGCACCGCAAGGACTTGCAAATCATAGAAGATGCCAGGCAAATGCTACGCGACTTAGCTGACCTGGTACTCGACAATCCCAACCCACGCGAATCGGTTTCGGCGGCCTTCCAGAGTGCCTCCCCCGTACTCGGCACCCCGGTGGGGGACTCTACGGCAGTCAACACTTCTGCGCAACCAAGTAGCGACGAGTCTAGCTCTACTCCGAGCAATGGCGAACCTGAGCAGAAGCGGGCCGGCGAGGCGGATTCTGAAGCTGTCACCACCGTTATCCCATTTGAACAGCTGGTTGCCGAGGGACACGCCGAACCCGAAAGTGACGAAAACTAAACTCCGTCACCTTGACACTGCAAAACTAACTTGCCTATAGTAAGCTTTTTGTGGTTGGGCAGAGGCTCAACCAGGAAGTTCCGGCCCAAACAGCGTGGCCCCTTCCGAATATAGGAAAGAGGAGTATCAAAATTGAATAAGTTCTACAACATTCGCGATTTGCAAGGATCCCGCCAGGCCAACTACCTGCGTCTGGATCGCCTTGCCGACGCCGTTCGGCCCTGGTTTGCCGACACGGCAGATGCTAAGACCATGCAGGCTATTGCACTGTTGACTGACGATTCTAAGCGCGAAGCGGCATTGTCTTACTTGGGATTGCAGCTTTCTAAAGCCGCCTAAATATCCCTTCGACCTGTTTGCCAGTCCAGGCAGCAGTGTCCAATGTAACCCACGTGGAGCTGCCAACATAGACCAATGAGGCGTCGATGTTGGCAGCTTCTATACCTTCGGATTTCGCCCAGGCTAACCTATACAGTTCCAGCTGCACTTTAGCCGACTCCAAATCCTGGCCTACCGGAACGCGCCCGGTCTTCCAATCCATAATGTGCACGCGCCCAGTTTCTTTGGCACGCATTACGGCGTCTATACGCGCTATTATGCGCACCCCGGCAGCAATTATGTCGCGCTCGGCTTCAACTTCGAGAACCTGATATTTCTCCAACAAGCGCATGTCTAGCCAGTTTTGCTGCCACTTTTTCAGTCTCCGCGCTGCAGCCGGCTCCAGAGTTTCCGCCTGTTGTTCGTCTCTGCCGGTTAGGTGTCTCTCGACCCAGGAATGGAACACGGTACCCAAATATGCAGAATCCGACGGCTCTGCTGGCACCGGCCTGCGCAATTGCATGGCCAACTCAGGCCCCAGATGCTGCACGGTGGTTGCAGCCATATGCCTAGGAAGGACAACCTGCGGGTGAGGTTTCTCCTTGGCCTCCGCCACTAGGAGCTTAGCCCAATGCAGATCTTCTTTAGATAAACGCTCTGCCGGATTATCCTGCGCTAGCTTAACTACCTGAGAGGCGACTTCTTGCAGCGCCAAATTCTGCTCGCTGGGTTCACCTGGCCAGCTCACTTCAACGTCTGGGGACGGAGCTGCCTCTACTAGCTGGGCAAGCTCAGCTTTATCTGGAAACGGTACTTCCACCCCCGGCAGAGGCCCAACCAAACCGGCTCTTACGGACTCGTCAAAAAACACCGAAGGCGCGGCAGGCCTGGAATTTCCCCCGCGTAGTGCCGCCCCTGTGAGCAACAAATTTTGCTTTGCCCTGGTGAACGCTACGTAGGCGAGCCTGCGATCTTCGATCAAATCGGCAATGCCGTTGGCCTCTCGCAAGGCCGCAATAGCTTGGTCTACATCCTTGTGGGTGGGGGCAGGGCCGATCTGCAAATCCGGCAAAGTGAGCGCATCTGCCCGCATCGAAGCGGGCAGCTCAGATTCGTCGGTGAGCCACCGAGAAGACGTACGCGTTCCTCCCTTTCGGGGGGCAGTAGAGGGCAACACCCCCTCGCTGAGAGCAACTACCGCTACCGAATCCCATTCGAGCCCCTTCGCGGCGTGAATAGTTAGAATTTGCACCACCCCAACTTGGGTGGGCACCTCCGGCATAGAAATACCGCGTTCCTCGGTGGCAGCGGCCTCGAGCCAGGCCAAAAAATCTTGTAGATCGCCCCCGCGAGAGGCGAAGTCGGACCCTACCGCTAAAAATTGCTCCAACGCTAGGGAGGCCGTGGATTCGTTCCCCGCCAAGGCGGAATCCAAATCTAAATCCAATATCTGGATTGCCTTGCGCAGCAATACGGTCAGTGGCCCTGACAGCAAAGCACGGATTTCAGCCAGTTCGCGCCCTAGCTTTGCAACACGTTTTTTCCCCAACGCCGACAGCTGCTGCGGAATCCGCCCTAAACGTACGGCCTCGACGGCCTCAGCTAAGAAGGCATCCACGTGGCCTTCGCCGCCCTCGCTGGCAATGTCACGCGCCTGGTGCCACAGTGCGCTTATGTCGGTAGCCCCTAACTTGGCCTTATTGAGCAGGCGCATCAGGCAATCGCCCCGCCCAGCATCAAAAGCTACCGTGAGTGCCGCAATCAAATCTGCCACCGCAGGTGATTCAATAAGCCCTCCAGCTCCCACTATGGCAGCCGGAACCTGTGCGCCTGCGAGGGCTTCGTAAATAGGTGCCATGGAGGCGCGGTTGCGGCAAAGCACGGCAGCTGTGCCCGAACGGTTCCAGTGATTCGCAAACCAGTTTGCGACCGCCTGCGCCTCCTGGACATCGGTGGCAAAATAGGCCCCCAGAACGGCCCCGGGTTGCGCCGACGGAGCCAAGGTCAATTTGGGAAGGTTTACCGGCGAATACGGGTTTTGAGGTAAGTGCGTGTTGGGCCTAGCTAGTTGATCGACCTGGACATTTGCCACTTCCAACACAGCAGCAGAGTTTCGCCAGGCGGTGGTTAGTGGCTTGATATCTGCATCCTCGTTGGGTGCAAAACGTTCGGTGAACGAATCCAAAGCCAGGCGTGAGGCTCCTCGCCATTCGTAAATTGCCTGGTTGGGATCGCCTACAGCAGTGACGGGGTGATCGGCAAAAAGGGCAGACAAAAAATCGATCTGGTTGGCCGACGTGTCCTGAAATTCATCCAAAAAAACTTTCTGGTATTGCAGCCGCAACGTGTCGCGTACATCCGGGCAGCGGGAAATAATCTGGCGCGCGCCCCCAATTTGGTCGGCAAAATCAATCAGTGAGTTGGCCTGTTTGAAATCCATGTAGGCCTTCACTAGATCCATGTATTCGGCTCGCACGCGCAGCGACTCGGCTAAGTCTTGGGCGGCCTTGTAGGGAGTTTTTTTTCGCGGTACTGGGGCCGAGTCCAATATGTCGGCAGCGTTCGCCTGTAGCTCCGCCTTCACTTGTTCAACGAACAGGGAATTGTCGGTCAGTTTCCCTGCTAGCGCTAGGACGGCACTAACTACCGAGGACGGACGTTTCTTGGTGCGCAGCGGCTCTTGCCAGTCCATAACGATCTGGTTCATTATTTGCCAACGTTCCGCCTCGGTTATGAGCCGAGCGTCCGGATCTATGCCCACACGCAAACCGTAGTCGCGGCATATCTTACCCGCGAAGGCATTGTAGGTAGTGACTGTGGGCGGGTTCGTCTGTAACGCCCTCAGCTCCTCTTCGAAACCGGCGCTCTTGGCGTTCTGAAGAAACCGCCCCAACAAAGTCACAATCCGCGAGCGCATCTCTTGGGCAGCTTTGCGAGTAAAGGTCAATCCCAAAATGTTGCCCGGCCGCACAGCTTTGTTGGCTGCCAGATAAACAGCTCTGGCTGCAATAGTTGCTGTTTTCCCAGCCCCCGCCCCAGCCACAACTAGTAGAGGAGTCATGGGGTGGCAGATTATGGATTCTTGCTGGGCAGCAGGGGCAAAACTAGTTCCAGACAGGGCGGCAACTTGGGCGGCTGTATAACTCATATTAGGGTGGCTCCTTCAGCAAGGGCGGGGCAAGAAGAACGTACGGGGCACGTGCGACATGTGCTTTGGGTATGCGCCAGAAAAGTGGGCCCGCGCATGCCTTTTGCGCCCTCTCGTACTAGTTCGTGAGCGAACCCTTCGTTTTGACTGCCGATGCCCTCTTGCGCCAAAGCTTTGAAATTGTCAGGCTTGACTCCCAGATACACGAGCTCCGCACTTTCAATGTTGGCACCTTCCTGGCCCTGGTAAGCCACCTGGTAGGCAGCCAGTTGGGGATTTTCTTTGACCTGGTTAGCAGTTTTCGCGTTGCGCCCCGTTTTGAAATCCACTATGGCTATGTTGCCGTCTTCAGTTAATTCGACCCGATCGATGCTTCCCTTTAGGCGCACCTGATCGACTACCAAGTTAAAGGTAGCCTCGCTGGCCAAAACTTTGCGCCCCCCCACGTACCAGCGGGCCAAGTTCCGGACCATATTTAGTGCCCGCTCTTCCTCCTGTCTGCCCCAAAAGGTATTGGGAATTTGCAACTCGTGCAGGCGCTCTTTGAGGGCCTCTTCTAAGGTATGCATGTCTGCCTTGGGATACTGTTTGGCAAGCGCGTGAATCAAGGTACCGATCTGTTGCATTCCTGTAGCAGGGGGATTGCCGCCGTGCTGGGTAAAAAACCACTTCAGGGGGCAATCGAGCGCCGCCTCAAGCGCAGAAGGTGAAACCGTTACCAACTGGCCGGGCAGCACCAGTGGGGTGTCCGTGGAAATCGGGCCACCTGACCAGTTTTGAGGATTCGCGATTTGGATGTGTTGGCCCATTAGGTAGGCCAAGATTGCTACCGAGTCCTTGTCCCCAGCGGCGGCTTTGGCACGTACCCGCCCCACATATCCGCGCATGTCTAAAGCGTAGGGGGCATCTTGGTCCGAGCTCGGGCGTGTGGTAGCGCCTGCAGTTTCCAAAGTGGTGAAGAAGGCAGAGGGCTGGTTGTCACTATCCTGGCTAGAGGTGACCAAAACATACCTGCTGGCCCGGGTGAGGGCGCAAGCAAACATTCGCGCTTCGTCGTGGCGGACGGAGGTAAACGGGTCGGGGTCAGCTACAACGGCCCCCTGCGCCGTAAGGCTTGCCCTTCCCTTGGCGAGGTCGGCGAGCAGGGTAGCCCCTAGGAAGGAATCGCGCACCCTCATATCGGGCCAGACATCTTGACTCACCTGAACTAGTGCGACTACCTCAAAATGCTTACCTGCAGCGGAAGCGGGGGTAAGTACCTGTACCCCGTGTGGACGCTGACCTGCCACAGCCAGGTGGTCTGTGGGTAAGGTTTGAGTGAGGACTTCCTGGATAAAGTCTTCGGGTTCACTATCGAGGTTGCGCTGCGACCACACGTCTGCAAAACGAAACAGTGCAAGCGCCCCGTCCAGGTAGTCGTCGTATTTCGAATCTGAGAGGGCAGCCCGAGCCCACTTGTCGGCAACGTCCATTCCCTGCCACGCTGCCCACAACATCGTGTTGATATTCTGCTGGCCTTTTACCGCCGCAACAGCACGAGCAAGTCGCACTAGCGGCTGGCAGTGTTGGTGTGCCCCGGTATTTTCGAGGGCAGTGGCAAAAGAAGCGGCCTTTAATGGGTCGGCAATCAGGCAAACTAGACCCTTTTCGGGTTCCTCACCCAGGTGTCGGGATAGGGCCACCCACGCTAGCGAATCCATGTCAAGCAGCGGAGAGCGCAACACGGAAAGGCAAATCTCAGCTTGCTCGGCCAGCAGGGCTTCCGGTTCCTCAGCAGGGTGTGCACTAAGGCGCAGTCCAAGAAGTACAATGCGAGTCAGATTTGCCGTTACGGGGTCAAGCCCCAAAGCCAGAGGACGCGAAGTTGCAGCTAGCGGGATGTTCCTCCCCGCCAAATAGGAACGCCATGATTGGGCCAAAGCTTCGGAGCGGCAGATGACTGCCATGTGCTGCCAGTTCACCCCGTTTAATAGATGCTCTGTGCGCAAGAGGTTTGCCACCTGCAGCGCCTCCTGCCCTGGCGAGGATGTGACCGCCAGGTCGATTCCGCTGTGCAGCTTGCCGGTGTAGGCAGACCGTTCGCTGGCGCGCCCTAACGTACCGGCGGTGCCGATCGATTCTATGAACTTGCCACCCACCCCATTTACCGGCGCCTCCCTAAAGAATTGCTCAGTCAGCTGATATTTACGAAGCTCCAGTTTTTCACTTAACAGGTGGGGAAGACGGTAGTCGCCGCCGCGGTAAGATTCCACCGCAGAGTCGGGATTGGCGAAAAGCGCTATCGTTGCCCCCCGTTTTGCCAAAGCACTGAGCAACGCCCCACTGGCGTGAGTGAAATCTTGACAGTCGTCGGCAATCACCAGCTCGTAAGGGCTACCTTCAGCCGCAACCAGCTGCGCCGCCCGCTGCTGGGCACGAGCCGAATCTACTAAACCCAACTCCCCTAGCCGCGCCTCGTAGCGTTCGAGCAGTTCCGCCAACGTGGGCCACAAGGGGTTTGCCCGCCACTTACGAATTTGGGTAGCTGAGATATTGAATTCGCCTGCGCGCGCCAAAAAGTTGCGCACTTCCGTGTGGAAAGCATCCAAAACTACCGATTCGGCAGGCACTATCTTGGGCCAAGCAGTGCTGGCTACAAGTTCGGCCACGAGTGCCTGTTCGTCAGACCCAGTCAGCAGGGTTGGGCCGCCGTCTGCAGATAGCAGTGAAAAAGCCAAAGACGCTGGCGTCCGCACAGGACGCACCCCCTGCGCAGAGATGGCTGTGGCACCGTCTAGGAGCTGATCTGCACGCGCTCTAGTTGGGGTAAGGAATACCGCCTTGCCGGCGCCCTGAAAATCTGCCAACGCCTGCAAAGCAGTGCGCGATTTGCCAGTTCCAGCTGCCCCGAACACCGCCAGAGAATTGCCCGCGTCTATAGCCGTAAGCACCTGGCTTTGAGCGGGGCTGGGCTGGTAATTGTCAATATGCCGGGAGGGCAAGACAAGCTGGGGCATTTGTTCCATACCGATTACCATATAGCTCGCCTCTGTCATCTGATGGCGAACTTGCAACCTTGCGGATTTTCCTGAGGAATTAACCCGCTATTGTGTACTACGAAGCTGATAAGGAGAGCCATGAAGATAAAAATTGGGTTGCGCCAGAACTCACAAGAGTTGGTTGTAGAAACTGAAAAGGATGCCCAGGCACTGGCACAGCAGGTTTCGGCTGCCGCAAAAGAGCTGCAAACCTTAGTGTTTGAATCCGAAAAACACGGCACCGTGCTAGTGCCCGCTAATGGGATCGCCTACCTTCAGGTGGTAACCGACGAACCTCGCAAAGTGGGGTTCGGCCTCTAAGCTTTCAACCCCGCCTTGGCCATGCGCTGGCCATGGCGGGCCAACAGCGGATGCAGACCCGCAGCACTAGCTATATCCAGGTCCAATTGTTCGTCGTAGATCTTGGCGACCTGTCGAGCAACACCCAGGGCTTCCCCTACTACCCTGCGCCCCCATAGCGAGAGCCTAGATTCCAATTGCGGGTCAGCTTGGGCGGCCTGGCGCACTATCGCCGCAGCCCACTCGCCGTGCCCACCGTCGTAGTTTTCAGCCCCTATTTCCCGGAGCAGTTCCGGGGCGTGCAGGCGCGATATCTCGACGGAAAGATCCGAAAGTACCCCAATCAGAATGAATGACTTCACCAGTCGCTCCCACCAATCCCCCGGACGCAGCCTGGCTTCCAAATCGTCCACTATGGAAATGGTTGGCTCCATGAGCTGAGCCATCTGAGAATCGTCTATTCCCGAAATAGATTCAATCTTGTGGAACATACCGTACGCTCCGGCGCTCATTGCTGCCAAGGCGACTTTTTGCTTCATGTTCGGGGCAAGCGTCATGTCTTTACCCAGTCTTCCTTGCCTGGACAGCGCGAGCGAACCAACTAGAGAAACGATGCGAGGATCAGAGGTAGTCATGAATCCCACTTTATCGCGACTGCCCTTAAAGTATGCGCTGGAAGTCCTAGCGGCTACACTAAAAGGAGCCGCCGCCTGGACAGTAAGTTTTGCGGAAGGTTTCCGCCTCTCGTCACGATCGGCTGGAAGGCGTCGAGGCACCCGCCTCCGCCGCAAAGAAAGGCTAATATGACTGACTCTGCTGCAGTAGTAAAACTCGAGGATGCGATCGCGCCTACCGAGGATGTTCAAGCTGACATTACCGACGAGGGCGAAGCTCTCGAACTGCACAAAAAAACTTTCGCCGATTTTGGCGTTTCTGCCCCCATCTGTGAGGCTCTGGCAGGGGAAGGAATCACCCATCCCTTCCCTATTCAGGCACTGACTCTTCCCGTCGCGCTCAAAGGTAACGACATCATTGGGCAGGCAAAGACGGGTACTGGCAAGACTTTAGGCTTTGGTATCCCGGCCTTAGAGACAATCAAGGGACCGGGCGAGGACGGCTACGACGCCCTGCTGAACCCCGGCAAACCACAGGCTCTAATTATTCTCCCCACGCGCGAATTGGCCAAGCAGGTTGCGCGCGACTTGAAGGTGGCCGCTAGCAAGCGCAGCGTGCGCATTACTCAGATTTATGGCGGGGTGGCTTTTGACCCTCAACTCAAGGCCCTTGAAAAGGGAACAGACCTGGTGGTGGGCACTCCCGGGCGCCTGATCGACCTTATGAAACACGGCAAGTTGACCTTATCTGGGGTAAAGGTAGTGGTTTTGGACGAGGCTGACGAGATGCTCGACCTAGGCTTCCTACCTGACGTGGAAACCCTCCTGGCGCGCACCCCGAGCGGGCGGCACACCATGCTGTTCAGTGCTACTATGCCCGGGGAAGTGATCGCCCTAGCGCGCCGGTACATGTCCCATCCCACCCATATAAGGGCACAGGACCCGGCAGACCAACACGCCACGGTGAACTCGGTAAAACAGGTGATTTACCGCTGCCACTCGATGAATAAGCTCGAGGTGGTGGCGCGCATTCTGCAGGCCAAAGGGCGCGGGCTGTGCATTATCTTCACCCGTACCAAGCGCACGGCGGCACGTCTGGCAGACGATTTGGCTGAGCGCGGTTTTGCCTCCGCTGCCTTGCATGGTGATCTTGGTCAGGGCGCACGCGAACAGGCAATGAGGGCGTTCCGCAACGGCAAGGTGGACGTGTTAGTTGCAACAGATGTGGCTGCCCGCGGTATCGACGTCGACGACGTGACCCACGTGATCAACTATCAGTGCCCGGAGGACGAAAAGATTTATTTGCATCGCATCGGCCGCACTGGCAGGGCGGGGGCGTCAGGTACCGCCATTACCTTTGTGGATTGGGATGACGTTCCCAGGTGGAAGCTGATTTCTAAGGCCCTCAACTTAGGGGTAGACGAGCCTTTGGAGACCTATCACACTTCCCCGCACCTTTATACAGATCTAGATATTGCTCCCGAAGCCACCGGGCGTCTGCCGCGTTCGCAGCGCACCCGCGCCGGGCTCAAAGCAGAAAAGGTCGAGGATCTAGGTGAAACCGGGCCCCGCAGCCGCCGCTCGGGGCGCCGCCGCAGGTCGCGCACATCCGTTTCTTCTAGCTCACAGGCTGGCTCCGGTAAGTCTGGCGGGCGCAGGCGGCGTCGGCGCAACCGTTCTAGGTCCAGGCGCCAAGGTAGCTAACGGCTAGGGGCGCACCAGCTGCAGGGCTGCCTGCGCCTCTATTTTTTCAAGTACCCGCTCACTGGTCAGATTTTCTCCTAGCAGATTTGGTTTTCCGGTGCCGTGATAATCGGAAGAGCCTGTTACTTCCAGGCCGTAGTGCGCAGCCATGGTTAGCACTGCCTGACGCATTTCTGCACTGTGGTCTCGGTGGTTAGCTTCCAGCCCAAAGAGGCCGGCGTCCACCATCTTCGCTAGCACTGTGGTGGGTACCAGGCGCTGGCGCGAAGTGGCACGCGGGTGCGCCCACACCGGTACTCCCCCGGCTGCGCGCACCGCCGCCGTAGCTTCAACCGGATCCGGTGCCCAATGGCGAACGTAGTACTTGTGGGAGGGGTGCAATACCTTCTGAAACACTTCGCTACGATTTGCAAACGCCCCGTTTGCTACCAGGGCGTCAGCTATGTGAGGGCGCCCCACCACGGTGGCTGAGGGGCTGAAGCGGCATACTTCATCCCAGGTAATTGGGTAGTCTACGGCAAGCTTTTCCACCATTTTCTTCGCCCTCACTAGGCGAGAGGCGCGACATTTTTCAAAAAATCCCTGCAGCACCTGATTCGAGGGGTCGAACAGGTAAGCAAGCAGGTGAACAGTTCTGCCCTGAGCAGCGCAGCTTATTTCAGTTCCCCGCAGTAGCGCCACCCCCGTTAGGGATACCGCCGCTGCCGCTTCGGCCCAACCCGCTTGAGTATCGTGGTCTGTAAGACCCAATACGGACAGGTTAGCCTCTGCCGCTTTTTGCATTAGTTCACTTGGTGTGTCTGTGCCGTCTGAACACGCAGAATGGGTGTGTGGATCGATCTTCATAGTTTCAGACTATCCTTCGCCAAAACTATCGCGCGTGGCACAATGAAGTTATGACCGAAACAGAGCATGTAGAAAAAGAAGAACCGCAAGAATTGTCTGATCGTGTCAACAACCGGTCCAGGCGTGCAGATTCACAGGCCTTCCGCGCCTTCATTGGAACTAACTGGGCGCCGCGCTCTAGCGAGCTGCCCGCTAGGGGTGGGGCGGCCGATTACTTGCCTGCCAGGCACACCAAGATCGGCAAGTATTTTCCGGGCGAACGCCTGGTAATCCCGGCTGGCCAATACAAGGTTCGCAACAACGACTGCGACTATCGCTTCCGCGCTCATTCGGCATTTGCCCACCTAACCGGTTTGGGCGGGGAACGCGAACCAGACGCGGTATTCGTGCTGGAACCGCTCACTGACAAAGACGGCAACCTACTACCTGGCAGAAAAATTCCCGCCGGCTATCCCAAGGATGCCACTCACGTGGGGATCTTGTATTTCAAGCCCAGGGCACCCCGCACCTCCGAGGAGTTCTATGCCGATTCGCGCTATGGCGAGTTCTGGGTTGGGGCCCGTCCTTCTTTAGAGGACATGGAGGCTCTAACTGGTTTGCAGTGCGCCCACATCGATTCTTTCCCCGACGCATTGGCAAAGGATGCTGGGCAGATCTCACTGCGAGTTATTGCCGGCCAGGACGCCAACGTCGACGCCCAGGTCGCTGCGGTCCGGCAGAGTGCTTCCCTCCCGCAGGGTGACGAGGCCAAACAGGCCGACGAGGCACTCGAAGAGGCGGCCTCCACCATCCGCCTCCAGAAGGATCCCTACGAACTCGACGAATTGCGCCACTCTATAGCAATGACCAAGCGTGGTTTCGAGCAGATAATCAAGTCGCTGCCGCGCGCTAGCGAACACTGGCGTGGGGAGCGTGTTATCGAGGGCGCTTTTGGGGCTGTGGCACGTGAGGAGGGCAACGGGCTCGGCTATGACACTATTGCCGCTGCTGGCAACCACGCCAACACCTTGCACTGGATTGACAATGACGGCAAGGTAAACCCAGGCGAATTGGTGCTTGTGGACGCAGGTATAGAAGCTGATTCGCTCTACACCGCAGACATTACGCGTACTCTACCGGTTTCGGGCAAGTTCACCGACGCGCAAGCCAAGGTGTACAACGCCGTGTTAGATGCCTGTGAAGCTGCCCTGGCGAAGGCCAACGAGCCCGGCGCTCGCTTCCGCGACGTACACGACGCAGCTATGGAGGTGCTAGCCAATCACCTCGACGAGTGGGGCATGCTACCTGTTTCCGTCGCCGAGGCGATGTCCGAGGACGGCCAGCAGCACCGCCGCTGGATGCCGCACGGCACCAGTCACCACCTAGGCCTAGACGTGCACGATTGCGCACAGGCTAAGAAAGAGCTTTACTTGGATGCCGAGTTGGAACCGGGCATGGTGTTCACTATAGAACCCGGTCTCTACTTCAACCAGGACGATTTGGCTGTTCCCGAAGAGTTGCGCGGAATCGGAGTGCGTATCGAGGACGACGTGGTTATCACCGAAGAGGGCAAGGCCGTCCGACTGAGCGAGGACATTCCCCGCACTGTCGAGGACGTAGAGACATGGATCAGTCAGGTACAGGGCAAATGATATAGCTTCTAGCTTTAAATGGTTGTGGCCCAGGCGAGCCTGGGCCACAACCATTTAAAGCTGTCAGTGCTTTACCACAGCCTCCACGTAGTCAGTGCGTCCAGCCAGCAGGGAGCCACCTGGGACGGCCTCGATCAACTCACGCGTGTAATCTGTGGCCGGGTGGTCGAAAATGTCGTCTGCGCGGCCGTGTTCTACCACTTTGCCGGATTCCATCACAACTATGTCGTCGGCATTTTCACGAACTACCGCCAAGTCATGGGTGATAAACAGGTAGGTCAAATTCATCTGTGCCTGCAGGTCGTTGAGCAGGTGCAAGATTTGGTCTTGCACAAGCACGTCCAGCGCAGACACTGCCTCGTCTAACACCACAACTTCCGGTTGCAGAGCCAGTGCCCTGGCGATTGCCACGCGCTGGCGTTGCCCTCCGGAGAGCTCGTTGGGGTACCTACGCATCGCGGATTTGGGCAGCGCAACTAGATCCAGCAGACGCGCCACCCGCGCTTCCCTCTCTTTGCGGTTGCCCATGCTGTGCGTGATTAGCGGTTCTTCTATGCAGCGGTACACCGAGTACATGGGATCTAGCGAACCGTAGGGGTTCTGGAACACCACCGCGAGTTTGCGGCGCATTTCGAAGAGCTCTTTGCGTCCCAGGGTAGAAAGGTCGGTGCCCTTGTAGTACACCTTGCCTTCAGTAGGGTCGATCAGATTCAAGATAATGTTGGCTACCGTCGACTTGCCGGACCCAGATTCGCCCACCACCGCCAAGGTGGTGCCTCGGCGGACGCCAAAGCTGACGTTGTCTACAGCTTTGAGGGTCTTGTTGGCTCCCTTCGCCCCCCGCACGTCAAAGATCTTGGTTAGATTTTCGACCCGGATTACCTCTTCGTCGGCACTTGCCCCAGCATGGGCTCCCAGCAGTTCTTCTTCAGAATCGTGCCCAGCGGCGTGCGCACTCTGAATGCGGTGCGAGGCCAGCGAAGGAGCAGCCTTTACCAGGCGGCGAGTATAGGGATGCTTCGGGTCGGAAAGGATCTCCCGGCTCGGACCTGATTCGACTACCCTACCTCGATGCATTACCACCAGGTGGCTGGCGCGTTCGGCCGCCAGTCCCAGATCGTGGGTGATGAATAGTACCGCAGTGCCAAAATCGTGGGTTAGCTTTTCCAAGTGATCCAAAATTCTGGCTTGCACCGTCACGTCCAGGGCGGACGTCGGTTCGTCTGCAATCAGCAGTTTTGGTTCGGAAGCCAAACCTATGCCAATCAGGGCGCGTTGACGCATGCCCCCAGAGAATTCATGGGGGTACTGGCCGGCTCGCCTTGCAGCATCCGAAAGGCCTGCCTGTTCGAGGATTTCGACTGTGCGCGCCTTTATGTCCTTGCCAGGGACTGTTTTGTTGGCGTGCAATCCTTCGGCCACCTGGGTGCCTATGCGCCACACCGGGTTGAGGTTGGACATGGGGTCTTGGGGAACCATACCAATTTCTGAACCGCGCAGTTTCACCAGTTCTTTCTCGGAAAGATTGGTGATGTCCCGCCCATCGAACTCGATGGTCCCGCCCGTGATCTTGCCGCTTCCGGGCAGCAGCCCGATGATTGAAGCAGCAGTGGTGGATTTGCCGGAGCCAGATTCGCCCACGATCGCAACGGACTGGCCAGGGTATATGGTCAGGTTGGCTTTGCGCACTGCCGGTACCATGCCTGTCGAGGATTGGAAGGCAACCTCCAGGTTGCTGACGCGCAGCAGGGGCTGGCCTTCGCCGCCGGTGGTGGGCGTGAATTGGACTTTAGAGCTGCTCATTACTTCCTCGCCTTCGGGTCAAGGGCATCGCGTACTACGTCGCCCATCATTATGAAGGACAAAACAGTTACTGCCAGGGCAATTGATGGGTAGAACAAGATCATCGGGTCAGAACGCAGGGACATTTGTGCTTTAGCTATGTCGCCACCCCAGGAAACTACCGAGGTGGGAAGTCCGACTCCCAAAAATGACAGGGTTGCCTCACTGACGATAAAGGTGCCTAGCGCTACGGTTGCGTAGACGATAACGGGCGCGGCGGAGTTGGGCAAAATATGCTGGGTGAGAATCTTCCACCCGGGTACTCCGAGCGAACGCGCGGCGGTTACGAATTCTTCGTTTTTGACCGTCATGACCGACCCGCGCGTGATGCGAGCGATCTGCGGCCACCCGAATGCGGCCAGGATCATTACTACCATCCACACCGTGCGGTGTTCCTTGAACAGCTGCATGATAACGATGGCAGCCAGGATGAAGGGGATGGCGAAGAAGATGTCGGTGACGCGCGAGAGGATTGTGTCTAGCCAACCCCCAAAATAGCCTGCGAGAGCCCCAAAAGCCACCCCAATGAGCGAGACTACGATGGTGGTTAGCACACCTACCAGCACAGAGGTGCGGGCCCCGTGAATTACGCGTGAGTAGACGTCGCAGCCCTGCCTGTCAAAGCCGAAGGGGTGGCCGGAGGAGGCCCCCGCCGAGGACTTCGACAGTTCACAGAAGTTTGGATCCACAGACGAGAACAGGCCGGGGAAGGCCGCAACGATCACTACTGCTGCAATGATCACTGCGGATATCCAGAAGAGGGGACGTTTGCGCAGGTAGCGCCACGCTTCGCCCCACATCGACGAGGGCGCGCTCTCGTCTGCGACCGCGTCTACGGCACCGAGCCCGGTTTCGTCGATCTCGCTTACGAAGTGTTCCTGCAAAGGGTAAGTATTAGACATAGCGAATCCTGGGATCTAGGGCTGCGTACAGAAGGTCAACGAGTAGGTTGGCCACGATGTAGACCAGTACGAGCACGGTGGTAAATGAGACAACTGTCGAGGGCTCGCCCTTGATGATCGCCTGGTAGAGTGTGCCGCCAACACCGTTAATTGCGAAGATGCCTTCGGTAACGATTGCGCCGCCCATCAGGGATCCGAGGTCGGCACCTAAGAAGGTCACCACGGGAATTAGCGAATTGCGCAGGATGTGCCTGCGCATAACAGTGCCCTTGTCCAGGCCTTTGGCGCGAGCAGTGCGCACGTAGTCAGCACTCAGGTGTTCACTCACTGACTGGCGAGTTAGGCGCAGCACATAGGCGAAAGACACGGCCCCTAGCACGATCGCCGGAAGCAGCAGTGAAGTAAAGGATACGTTGGAACCTACGGTAATGGGTAAAAGGCCATACTTGACACCAAAGATGAACTGCAAAACGAACCCAATTACGAAGGTGGGTACCGAGATGACGATCAGCGACAGCACCAGCACGGTGGAGTCGAAGAAACCCCCACGGCGGATTCCGGCGATGACACCGAAGCCAATGCCCAAAACCGCCTCGAATACTAGCGCCATGAGTGCTAGCTGAATAGTTACAGGGAAGGCACCGGCCATCACGTCGAGGACGGGGCGTCCCGAGAAGGTGGTACCGAAGTCTAAGGTGAGGATCCCCTTGAGGTACAGCAGGTACTGCACAATCAGGGGCTTATCTAGATTGTAATCTGCGCGAATTTGCGCAGCGATAGCCGGGTTGAGGCCGCGGTCGCCACCGAGGGCGGCTACCGGATCGCCCGGCATCAAAAAGACCATGGCGTATATGAGTAGCGTGGCGCCAAAGAAAACAGGGATCGCCTGGAGCAGACGCCTAAGTATGTATTTGCCCATTGTGTTCCTCGAATAGCAGGCAGATGCGGGGCCTGGACGGCCCCGCATCAAACCATCAGATTCGTTACTTCTTCTCGATCTGGTAGTACAGCGGGAAGGAGTCCCAACCGAAATCGACGTTCTTCACCTTGGTGGAGTAGCCGCCGTTTACGTTTGCGTACCAGAGAGGAATGTACGGCAGATCCTTGAAGAGGACCTCCTGCGCTTCCTTGTACTTAGCGTTGGCCTTTGCCTTGTCGGTCTGGACAGCGCCCTCGTCAACTAGGCGATCGAACTCGGTGTTGGAGTAGCGAGCGTCGTTAGAAGGAGCGTTGGTCTTGTACAGGGGTGCAAGGAAGTTGAAGACGCCCGGGTAGTCAGCCTGCCAGCCAGTGCGGAAGCCCGACTGGAGGGCGTGCTTGGTGACGTCGTCACGCATGGACTTGAAGTCTGGGTAGGCTTTGCCCTGTGCCTTTATGCCAAGGTTATTCTTGAGCTGGTTGCAAACTGCGTCCACCCAAGCCTGGTGGCCTCCGTCGGAGTTGTAGGCAATTTCGAAGGTGCCATCGTACTTGCTGATAGCATCCGCCTTGGTCCACAGCTCCTTAGCCTTCTTGGCGTTGAACTTCAGCACGTCATTTCCGGGGACGTCCTTGGAGTAGCCGTCAACGGTAGGCGAGGTGAAATCGTCAGCCGGGGTACGAGTGCCCTTGAAGATGGTGTCGGTGACCTCTTTGCGGTCGATGGCCTGCGAGAGAGCTGCCCTGCGCAGGCGGCCTTCCTCGTCCATCCCAAAGTGGGGGGCCTTCACGTCGATAGCGAAGGACTGGAATACGGCCGCAGGCTGGTTGATTGCCCGCTCACCAAGATCCTTCTTGTAGGTTTCGAAGGCAGAATCTGGCAGGCCATCTAGGACGTCCAGGTCGTCACTCAGAAGCTTCTGGTAGGCAGCCTCGGGCTGGGCGTAGATCTGGAATTCAATACCAGCATTCTTGGCCTTGCGCGGGCCGTTGTAGTGCTCGTTGGGAACCAGGGTAATTTTTTCGTTGTGTACCCAGCCATCCTTGTCAGCCAACTTGTAAGGACCGGACGAGACAGGCTTTTGCCCGTATGCCTTCATATCCTTGTAAGCCGATTCGGGTAGCGGAGCATATGCCTGGTGGCCCAAACGGTCGGCAAAGTCGGGGGCCGAGGAATTCAGTTCCACGGTAAAGGTAGTGTCGTCCACTACCTTTAGGCCTTCCATCTTGGGAACGTCGGGCGCTGTGGCGCCTTCATCTGCCGGAGCTTCGGTGTAGCCCTTGATGGCCTCGAAGAAGGGGGCCTGAGTCTGCGCGTTCTTCGGGTTAGCTGCCCAGTTCCAGGCATCTACGAAGTTCTGTGCCTTGAGGTCGGAGCCGTCAGAGAACTTGAGCCCCTTCTTGAGTTTGAAGGTGAACTTGGTGAAGTCATCGTTGTGCTCGATGGAATCAGCAAGCTCGTTTTGAGTCTTCCCATCCTTGGTGTAGTAAACCAGTCCAGAGTTGATGCTGGTAAGGATTCGTCCGCCACCAACTTCGTTTGTGGCAGAGGGAATTAGAGGATTCTGCGGTTCAGTATTGACTGCAGTAATGGTCTTTGCTTCGTCGCCACCGGCGCTTGAACCGGACCCCGACCCTCCGCAAGCGGAAAGGGTAAAGGTTAATGCGGCGGCGGAAACTACGGCAAGGATGCGCTTAGTTTTCACTGTTTCCTCCGGGTTAGGCCGGAACGCCCCTGCAAGTAAGACAAAGGGATTTTTGCTCTACCGGGGACTTCCGTTGGCTCATTCTAATAAGAAAGGTAAAGCTTTAACCAAATAGAGATTGGAGTTCTCCAATGTTCCCGACGGCGAAAAGGTTGATTTTCCGGCGCGAACAGGCATTTAAGCGCTGTCCACTATGTGGACATTTTCTTCTCAACCTTATTTTTTATAGTCTTTTCCCCAATTCTTCCTAAATTTTGCTTTACAGTTTCTTGACCTTTGCGGAGCCGTACTCTACGAACCGCGCGATTGGGGCTGAATGCCCCAAGAGACCCGCGCCAACTCAAACGTCCCTGAAATTACAAAAAGAACTCGGCGAAACCGACGCCAGCTATCCTCCGGATGTAGATTCCGCCAAGGCCAATTAAATAGCAGTGGCGGGGCCCTTCCCCGCCACTGCTACTAAAAGCTAGTGCTCCGGCCTCGATAGGTCGGCCTCTGCTGGCTTTACCGCCGGCGCCCTAGTTACCAACTTGTGAATTCCCCACACTGCGAAGAACAACGGCAGCCCGATGTAGCTAGTGGCCAGGGTGGTAAAGTCGCTGCGGCCCAAAAGCGCCTCGTAATTTTGTCCCAAGATAACCACGATGCACATGACAAGCGCGACAATTGGCCCTAGAGGGAAGAAAGAGGCCTTGTAGGGTAGCTCCTCCAAGGAATGCCCCTGGGCCACGAACGCCTTGCGGAAGCGCAAGTGCGACCAGGCCACCGCCACCCACGTGATGAAGCCAGCTAGCCCTGAAGCATTTACAAGCCAGGTGTAGGCTCCCCCGTCGCCAATCAGAGAGGTGAGGAAGCAGGCAGCACCCACCAAGGTGGTAGCGACCAGCGCTGGCACCGGCACCCCGTGAGCGGAGGTAGAAGCAAACACGCGCGGGGCCTTGCCCGATTTGGCCAAAGCGTAGAGCATGCGCGTAGAGGCGTACAGTCCGGAGTTGCCTGCCGAGAGCACGGAGGTCAAAATTACCGCATTCATGACGGCTGCAGCAGCGGCTATGCCGGCATTGTGGAAGACCAGCGTAAACGGACTGACCGAAATGTTGTCCACGTCAGCGTTCAAAAGGTCCGGACTAGTGTACGGAATTAGGAATCCTATGACCGCAATTGCGCCTATGTAGAACAGCAAGATGCGCCAGAAAATAGTGCGAATGGCTCGGGGGATGGTCTCGCTAGGATTTTCCGCTTCCCCGGCCGCGACCCCGACCAGCTCGGTACCTTGGAACGAGAAGCCGGCGATCATAAATACGGAGAGCACCCCCATTCCGCCATTTACGAAGGGCGCATCCCCCACCGTCCAGTTTTTAAAACCCGGGGATCCGGAGCCCAAAATGCCGACAATCATGGCTACACCTAGCGCCAAGAAGACGCACACGGTAACCACCTTGATGGTGGCAAACCAAAATTCGCCCTCACCATATGCACGTGCCGACACCGCGTTGAGAGCAACCAACAGCGCTAAAAAGAGCGCAGACCATATCCAAGAGGGTACGGAAGGAGCCCAGTACTTCATTACCAGGGCCGCAGCTACTAGTTCGGCGGCCACCGTAATTGCCCAGTTGTACCAGTAGTTCCAACCCACTGCGAATCCGAAAGAGGGCGAAATAAAGCGGGTTCCGTAGTCTTCGAAGGAACCCGCTGAAGGTATGTAGGTAGCCATTTCGCCCAGTGACTGCATGAGCAGATACACCATGATCCCGATCAATCCGTAGGCGAGCAGAGCGCCTCCGGGTCCGGCGTCAGAGATGGTCGCGCCCGATGCCACGAACAGGCCGGTGCCGATGGCGCCGCCAATAGCGATCATATTTAGGTGTCGTGCTCTGAGGGATCGGTGCAAGTTGTTGTCCGCATCGTGTGCAGCCACGTCAATGTCCGCCATGTTGTACCTCAAAACAATAAATTAACGTTTCCGATTCAATCGAGCATAAGAGCATTTTTCAATAGATTCAAAGTATACGTCTTGGCCGCCGCCAAACTGAGACATATCTTCCACTTGTAAGTATTCCCAGTTGGGGGCTGGAACGGCTATTTACTGCGGCTGGCCAGCTTCCACACCAGCTCAGCCGTGGGCCTATCGCACACCAGATCCGTCATTACCCCAGCATTCAACGCCGCAAGTAGGGCCTCCGCTTTAGCTGGCCCTGCCACCACGCAGAGGCGCCTGGGGATGCGCGCCAGCACAGCCGGATTTGGCCCGGAGGCGCGTTTGTTCAACTCAATGTTGCGCCAGGTGCCATCCTTTTTTAGGAGTACCGTACACACGTCGCCTACCACGCCGGCCTTCGAGAGGGCGTAGAGTTCCTTGGTTGACAGGTACCCGGCGGAGTAGACGTGAGAGGGCATTTCTCCCCTGAAGGCTCCTACCCCAAAGACGGCGACGTTTACTTTGCGCTGATATTCGAGTACGCGTTTTACGGCACTTTCTTGCCACATGGCTTTTTTGGTTTCGGCTTTGTCAAAAAAGGCCGGCACTGGGAAGTGAATTACGTTGGCGTTCCACCGTTCGGCTGCTTGAGAGAGGATAAAGCCCACGTGCGCGCTTCCTGAAGAGGTCGTGGACACCGCTCCGTTTAGCTGTACTACGGACACCCCCCCGGTGTCGCGGGCGGGCAGGTGTTGAACCACTTCCGAGGTAGTGTTACCCCACGCGATGCCCACTGTGTCGCCGCTTTGGACCATTTGATCCAAGGTGCCCGCGGCCACCTTGGAAACCACCTGCAGGAGCCGGTTCTGGCTGAGTGAAGCTTCGACGTCGACTACCTGCACATCCACCCTGAAACGCTGTTTGAGCTTCATCGTGAGCACAGACTCCGTGGCAAAGGGCGGCCTTATAGTTATTTGCACGATGCCGGCCTGGCGCGCGTAGGCAAGCAGGCGGGACACCGTAGAGCGGGAAACGCCCAATTTTTTCGATATCGCTGCCATTGTCTGGGACTCGGCGTAGTAAAGGACGGCGGCTTTGCGGGCCGCCTCTACTTTCTGGCTGTCCTGAGACGTTAATGCATACTGACCAGACATTTTACTCATAACCCAAAGTATAACTGCACATTTGTGCAATTCGATTGCACATATGACCTTGGTCCGAAACAATGTAGACAATGCTGCAATAGTGACAGGTCCAACAAAGGAGTTTGTAATGACAGAAGGTGCACTAAATCCTGAACACCGCCGCGCGGCCCTGCAGGAAATGGCAAACGGCGAAGAACTAGACATCTTAGTATTGGGCGGCGGCGTAACTGGTGCCGGCATTGCATACGATGCAGCGCTGCGCGGGCTGCGCGTTGGTATTGTCGAGGCCCAGGACTGGGCCTCAGGTACGTCCTCGCGTTCTTCTAAACTTGTCCACGGCGGCCTGCGCTACCTCTACCAGCTGGACTTCAAACTGGTTCACGAGGCTCTGACCGAGCGCGGCCTGCTGCTCGAGACCACCGCCCCCCACCTGGTTAAGAAACTGCCGCTGCTGTGGCCTTTCAAGACTCCCGTGATCGAGCGCGCCTACTCCACCGTTGGGGTAGGCATGTATGACGCCATGGCTCAGATGGCCCATCGCGGTTCGGTGCCAATTCAGCACCACGTAACCCGCAAGGGCGCCCTCTCGCTAGTTCCCGACCTACGTCGTGATTCCCTGATTGGCGCAATGGTCTACTACGATGCCCGCGTCGACGACGCCCGCCTAGTTGTGAACCTAGTTCGCTCGGCAGTCGACTACGGCGCCCTGGCGGCTTCGCGCACCATGGTCACAGACATGAGTAAGGATTCCACCGGCCGCGTCACTGGCGCTACTATTCGGGATCTGGAAGATGGTAAGGAATACCAGGTTCGCGCCCGCACCATTATCAATGCTTCCGGCGTCTGGACCGAGAAAACCGAAGCAATGGGCGGCACTGGCGGCGGCCTAAAGGTACTCGCTTCTAAGGGGATCCACATCGTTGTTCCCAAGGAGCGCATCAAGGGCAAGACGGGCATGTTCGTGCGCACTGAAAAGTCCGTGCTCTTCATCATTCCGTGGAAGCGCTACTGGATCATTGGTACTACCGACACCAAGTACGTCGAGGATCTGCGCAATCCCGTAGCTAATAAGACCGACATTGACTACGTGTTGGACCAGGCCAACAAGGTGCTCAACGATCCGCTCACTCACGACGACATCATTGGCGTTTACGCGGGCCTGCGCCCACTGCTGCAGCCGGGTACCAAAGATGGGGACTCCGCCAAGTCCACCAAGGTTTCGCGTGAACACACCGTTACCGAGGCCGCTCCCGGACTAGTGGTAATCGCCGGCGGCAAGCTGACCACGTACCGCCCCATGGCCGAGGACGCAGTGGACTTTGCACTCGGCGACCGCGCCAAGACCTTGAAGTCTCTAACTGCCAAGACCCCGCTGCGTGGCGCCGACGGCTACCATGCCCTGTGGAACCGCAGGAGGGTTCTAGCCGAGGATTCGGGCCTTTCCGTGGAACACATTGAAGATATGCTCGACCGGTACGGCTCCGACATCGAGCTGCTGCTCGATTCCATCGCCAAGGATGCCACCTTGGGTGAAGAGCTTGAAGGCGCTCCCGAATATTTGCGTGCCGAGGTTGCCTTCGCAGTCACTCACGAGGGCGCAATGCACCTCGAGGACGTTCTCTGCCACCGCATCCGCCTCACCTACGAGCACAAGGATCACGGGCTTTCCGCCCTCGAGGAAATCGCCTCGATCATGGCCTCCCTGCTCGACTGGAACGATGAAAAGAAGAAATTCGAGATCGATTCCTACACCGCTCGCGTAAAGGCGGAAGATGAAGCTCGCACTGCCACCGACGATGCCTCTTCGCAGGCAATTCGCGATCACATCGGCGACGTGACTGATTTCTACCCGCTCAAAGGGCAGAACTAACTAGTTGCCCCCGCGCCCTCCGGCTCTTTTTTAGAGAAGAGCGGGTGCGGGGGCACTTTTGTATGTGTGGCCCGCAGGGTCTGCTGCCGATTCAACGGAGAGCCAGCAGCCGGCCAATCGGGTAGCATTACCAAAAGATGCCGGCTGGATCTGGCGAAACTAATTTGGAGGACAATGATGACTGACAAAGATTATGTACTTGCGATCGACCAGGGGACCACTTCCTCTCGCGCGATTTTGTTTGACCACAGTGGCGACATAGTAGCTTCGGCGCAAAAAGAACACGAGCAGATCTTTCCCAAGCCCGGCTGGGTGGAGCACAATCCCGCCGAGATTTGGGATGGGGTGCGCTACTGCGTCGCCTCCGCCCTTCAGCAGGCGCAGATCAACCGGCACTCGCTGGCCGCCGTTGGCATTACTAACCAACGCGAAACAGTCGTGGTGTGGGACAAGCACACTGGCGAACCCGTCTACAACGCCATCGTTTGGCAGGACACGCGTACCTCTAAGATCATCCGCGAGTTAGCAGGTGAGGACGGCCTTTCTAAGTATCGCGACATCTGCGGCTTGGATCTGTCCACCTACTATTCCGGCCCCGAAATCAAGTGGATTTTAGACAATGTCGAGGGCGCACGGGAGCGCGCTGAGGCCGGCGACTTGCTGTTTGGCAACACCGACACCTGGGTACTGTGGAACCTGACCGGGGGCATAAACGGCGGTGTGCACAAGACCGACGTGACTAATGCTTCGCGCACCATGCTCATGGACATTAGAAGCCTCACCTGGCGCGAAGATATCTGCGAGGATTTCGGGATCCCGATGAGTATGCTTCCCGAAATTTGTTCGTCCTCCGAGATCTACGGTTACGGTCGTAAGAACGGACTGTTGATCGATACCCCCATTGCCGGCATCTTGGGTGACCAGCAGGCGG
>OBJZ01000074.1_pt1 | contig 88472 bp, 70 predicted proteins | sample 1481641 | NCBI WGS metagenome assembly OBJZ01 (sample SAMN02364493, study PRJEB22542) | human gut metagenome | isolation source: fecal sample | host: premature infant | place: USA: Chicago, IL | collected 2012-01
ATCCCTCCGTTTCCGTACTATACCGTTGATATGACGGGATTTCGAGAGAGTAAGTGTCAAATAAGTGTCAAGAGAATATTTCTCTAACACGTTGGCCTTGCTCTTTTTTATGTTCTTCTAATAAATGTGAATACGTGTCTAACGTTTGTGATATAGTAGCGTGACCTAAACGTTTACTTATATACTCGATTGGTATGCCTTTAGATAGTAAGTAAGATGTGTGCGTATGTCTGAGTGAATAGGGAGTTATATTATTATCGTTTAATCCTATCACTTCTTTTGCTTTTCTAAATGCTTTACTTACTGATGTATGACTAACCGAGAATAACTTGCCATCAATTCTACGCGGCATTTTAGCTAATTTTGAATTTATGTGCATTATATCTTTTGAATTAACTTCTACATCACGTTTTGAATTCTTTGTTTTTGTTCCAGGCAAATGAATTATGCCATTCACTTTGTTTAGATCTTTGTAAGTCATATTGATGACATCGCTATATCTTGCGCCAGTAATGCCTAATAGATATAGCAAAACATAACTTTCTTCATCTCTTTTCTTGAAATAATCTAGCAAGTTTAAATAGTCTTTTATCGTAATAAACTTAAATTTCTCATCTTTAGCTTTTTCAGTCCCTTTAATATTTACATTATAAGTAGGGTCTTTCTTCAAATAGCCATCGTATAACGCGTCTCTAATACATCTAGCAAGACAACCGTGAACTTTTCTTACTGTTTCATCAGTGTGACCTTGTGCGTATTGATTTAAAAACTTTTGATACTCACTACGTGTGATATTTTTAACTAACATATTTTCTCCGAAATACTCACTGAATAATTTAATCGATCTTTCATACCAGTAGAATTGTTTGCTAGATAACTGTTTCTTGTTCTTAATTTTTATCCAGTCATCGTAGTAGTCAATGAATTTTTTATTATCTTCAATGTTGTTGCCATCTTCTAAATCTCTAATAAATTGTTGTGCTGCGTTTGTAGCCTCAGCTTTTGTTTTAAATCCAGATTTACGTTTTTTGCCAGATTTCAAACTAGGGTGTTTAACATCATATTGCCATGATGAGCTTTTCTTATTTTTGCGTTTGGTTACTGTAAATGTTGCCATTTTCTGTGTTCCTCCTTAAAAAGGTAAAAAATAATAAGGGTAGGCGAGCTACCCGTAAAATTATTCTGCTGGTGTATTTTGAACTTCTTGTTGTCGTTTAGCCCAACTGTCGTAACCTTCATTTTTTCCTACCCAACCTGGACCACCTACATGTGCGTTTGGATTGTTCCAAACCTTTTCGCTTGCTTTACGAGCCTCCTCATACTCTGAACGTCCATATCCCATTTGTGACTCATCGTGTGTGGTAGGTTTTGTTCTATTCCATTCATCGATTTCAGCTTGCGACATATAACCGTTATTATTTTGTGGTTGTTGGTTATCGCTTTGTTGAGTGGTTTGCTTGCCTTGTATGCGTTCATTGTTTCCATTATTGCTTTGTGATTTACCATTATCGTTTTTAGATGTGCTTTCTGATTTGTTGTTAGTAGTGTCATCACTATTGTTTTTTGATTCAGATTGTTTCTCGTCTTTAGAATCAACTTTCTTATCATCTGATTTTTTATCTTTCTTTGGATCGTTAGATTTCTTATCTGATTTACTTTCCGACTTCTTATTATCATCCTTATTTGGTTTGTGTTCGTCTTGACCACATGCACCTAACACTAATAAACTTGCAAATATTAAAAATAGGACCTTTTTCATTTTACATTTCCCCTTTGTTATATTTAATTGTTAGCTATATCATCTGCAGCTGAATAATCTACAGTTTTTAATTTACTGACATCTATTTTCTTGTTGCCAAGTTTTTTACCTTCTGTTCCTTTAGTAGCTTTAAGTGTCACTTGCTTATCATTTTCTAATTCATAAGTGATAATACCTTTAGCAGTTTTACCTTTTTTAATTACATCGCCGTTATGTTTATCCCATTCTTCAAATTTACCAGTGTTTGGAGTAGGACCGACTTCAAGTTTACTTTCGGTGTTCTCACTATCTTGAACAGCCTCCATTGACGCTATCCATACATTCATTGGCGTTATTTGTTCGTTTCCATCTTTACTTTTAACTTCATATTTAAATGCTAATAATTTCTTTCCGTTATCTAAATCTTTATCGTTTACTAAAAAAGTATCTTTTATTTTTAAAACGGCTTGATCAAGCACTAAAGTATCGTTAGTGAACTGCACTTTATTTTCATCAACGGAAGATGATTTTTTTGAGTTGTTATTGTTGTTACTACATGCACCTAAAATTAAAAAACAAGATAAAACAATAAATAAAACTTTTTTCATTCTACTTTTCTCCTTTAAATAAATTTATATTAAAGCGCCACTAGGACGCTTATTAAAATATTTTCTGACTTGCTACAACTCTACCAATTATTTTTACTTCATCATCTTCTCCATAAACTTGTGGTAAATGTTCTGGGTTATTTGATTCCGGAATTAAGATGATTTGGTTCTTATTATATCTAATCCTTTTAACAGTGGCGTTATAACCATTAACCATAACAACACCAAGTTGACCGTTTTCTACTATAGAATCTTTTTCTACCACAACAACATCGTTTTCTTGGAAAATCTTGTCCATGCTATCGCCAGACACTTTTAAACCAAATTCCTCTTTATCTGAATTAAGTTTATTAGTAGCAAAGTATATGTAATCAATTAAATTTTCTTCACTATATATAGGTAAGCCGGCAGATATTTTTGAAACAACTGGTATCTTTTTGACTGGTAGGGTTTCGAGTTGAGGTTGTGGTTCTTTTTGAAATAAGTCTGTCGGAGTCACGCCGAGAGCCTCGCAATAATTCATTATATCTATTTCGTCAATACCACGAGTTCCATTTTCATGAGATGAAATAGTATTTTGTTTGTAGCCAGTCAACTTACTTAAATCATTTTGAGTTAGTTTTTTCTGTTTTCTTAGTTCTTTTATTCTTTTCCCTATTACATTTTTACTCATTTGGTATCACTCCTTGAGATAAATATAACACATCTATAATAAGGAAACAATAAAAATATTACAAAATGTGATAAAAAATGCTTGAAGTATATCACAAATCGTGATATAGTTTGTATACAGTCATCGGAGGTGATAATAAATGACGGCAACAGACAAAAAGAAAATTCTAAAAGAAAAATATTTAAAGCCTAAAACTAAATTACGTAAACTTAGATTATCTGAAGAATTTACTACCGAATACGTAGCTAGTTTGATAGGGTTACAACGTAGACAATACGAACAGAAAGAACAAGGTAAATATCCATTCAATGATTATGAAATGGAGATCTTAGCTAAAACATTTGATGTTAGTATTGAAGATATTTTTTTTAATCACTAATATCACATTACGTGATAAAAGGTAGGAGGTAATCAAATGGAAGAGCAAAATAAAAAACCTCAAACTACTCATGGCATTGAGCAGAGTGAGGCTTACAATCCAAAACTTATAACAATCGAGTGCAATGAAAGTGGTTTTCATATCATTGCTCATGGATTAAAAACTTAACTTTTTAAAGGAGAAATTCAAAATGCGAGATTTAAAAAAGATACATGAGATAGCAATCAAAATTTTCGAATTAGCAGAAAAAGAAAAATGGAGCAAAGAGGAATTGCTTACGACAATCGACCTCTTACATCTCCAAAATCAAAACTATTTAACGGAGTTATCTAATTTAGATACTAAATTGTAAAAATACTGATACGTTTTACCGGTGTTTTCAGTATTTGTATGAGAATGAGTGGGGTTATTACTATTTACTCGCGCATTCAAATGATTTAAATAGCTTTTAGTTAACTCTAAAGCAATTTCTTTATCAGACATAATATCACCTCCTTATAAGGAGTATAGCAGAAAGGAGTATAAACAATATGCAAGATTTACAAGTATTTAATTTCGAAGAATTACCAGTAAGAACATTAACAGTAAACGAGGAACCATGTTTTGTAGGGAAAGACGTTGCAGACATTTTAGGTTACAAAAGAACAGCAGACGCAATCAGAGAACATGTTGATGTTGAAGATAAAGGGGTCGGTAAAATACAGACACCTGGAGGAATGCAAAATGTAACATTAATCAACGAATCAGGGTTATACAGCCTAATCTTCTCATCAAAATTAGAATCAGCTAAACGTTTCAAACGTTGGGTAACATCAGAAGTTTTACCTACATTAAGAAAAACTGGAACTTATCAAATTCCTAATGATCCAATGCAAGCACTCAAGTTGATGTTTAAAGCGACGGAACAAACTAAAGAAGAAATTGCGACAGTGAAAGCAGATGTTATCGATTTGAAAGAAAACCAAAAGTTAGACACAGGAGATTACAACTTGTTGTCTAGAACAATCAATCAACGAGTTGCTCACATTCAAAAGATACATGCAATAACAAATCAAAAACAACGCAGTGAATTATTCCGAGACATCAATTCAGAAGTCAAAAAGATGACAGGCGCAACATCAAGAACAAATGTAAGACAAAAGCACTTTGATGATGTTCTATCAATGGTTGCTAACTGGTTCCCGTCACAAGCGACATTATACAAAATAAAGCAACTAGAAATGGAATTTGAAAACGAAGTATAAGGAGTGATAGCAATGGAATACATTGGGTTCGCAGACGCCAAAGAATTCGTAAAAGTAAGTGGCATTTCTAAAAATGATTTAGAAAAGCACGTTTATAGCAATAAAGAGTTCCAAGAGAAATGTATGTACAGATTTGGCAAGAATCATAAACGCTACATCAAGATTAGACCGGCAATTGACTTTATAGAACAAAATTTAATGGTGTCAGAAACGGCACTTTAGAGGAGGTTTACTGAAGAAAGAGGATATATCGAAAAAACTTTTAGAAAGGGTGGATTAAATGAAGTACTTACTAAGTTACATGACGATTTTTATCGCAATGATCATCACATTACTTTTAGGAGGTGGTTTCACAACAGTATTAGGAATTGCGATCTTAACGCTAATCTTTAGCACATTCTTCTGGGAAAAGTGGCTTGAGATAACAAAAAAGACTGAAACTTGCGCCAACAAGTAACAGTCAGAATCTAATCAAAATATACAACTTAATTTAATCAAAATATACGGAGGTAGTCAAGTTGAGACGCAAATTATTAAAAACGGCCAATGATTTAAATAAATTGATTTTGAATAGTGATGAAAAAGTGAAAGCAGAATTTCATACTTTTGATAATGGAGAAGTTGGTATTACCTTTTGGCACTATTCTCAAAAATATGAAAGTGACTGTAATCATCTGAATTTCTACGAATTTTTCACAGATAAAGAATTACAAAGAAATTTTGAATTAGCAAAAGATGTCATTGCAGGGGAGTGTTTAATCGATGAGTAATTTATTTGAATTAAAAGATAGTTACCAACAAGTTTACGACCTTATTGCAGAACAAGAAGATGAACAAATTTTAAAAGATACGCTAGCAAGTATTAATGATGCTATCGAAGATAAAGCAGATGGATATGTAGCAGTTATTAAATCTTTAGAAGCAGATAACAATGCTATAGATGAAGAGATAAAACGTTTAAGACAACGTAAAACTTCTAATCAAAACGGCGTCAAACGTTTAAAAGAAAGCTTACAGGAAGTTATGGAGCAGACAGGTAAAGAAAAGTTTAAAACCGCGCTTAATTCGTACAGTATTGCTAACAACCCACCTAGCTTAGATGTAACAGATGAAAGTTTAATACCTAAACAATATTACGTTGAACAAGAACCTAAGCTGGATAAAAAAGAGTTGTTAAAAGCTGTTAAAGACGGTTTAGAACTCAATGGAGTAGAACTAAAACAAAGTAGAAGTTTGAGGGTGAGATAGATGACTGAAGAAAAACAAGAGCAAGATATCCTAACTCAACTAGGGATTAAAGATATCAGCAAACAAAATGCTAACAAATTTTATAAATTCGCTATCTACGGAAAATTCGGTACAGGTAAAACAACTTTTTTAACTAAAGACAATAATGCACTTGTGCTTGATATTAATGAAGATGGAACAACAGTTACAGAAGATGGTGCAGTGGTACAAATTAAAAATTACAAACACTTTGCTTATGTAATAAAAATGTTACCTCAAGTAATCGAGAAGCTAAGAGAAAATGGAAAGCAAATAGACGTGGTAGTGATTGAAACAATACAGAAACTACGCGATATCACTATTGACGACATCATGAATGGTAAGACAAAAAAGCCCACATTCAATGATTGGGGAGAGTGTGCTACACGTATTGTTCATATGTATAGATATGTCTCTAAGTTACAAGAGCGATATCAATTCCATTTAGCGATAAGTGGTCATGAAGGTATCAACAAAGATAAAGACGATGAAGGTAGCACAATTAATCCCACTATCACGATTGAGGCACAAGATCAAATAAGAAAAGCAGTTGTAAGTCAATCAGATGTTTTAGCAAGAATGACAATTGAAGAGCATGAGGAGAACGGACAAAAGTCATACGAGTATGTACTTAACGCTGAACCCTCTAACTTGTTTGAAACAAAAATAAGACATGCAAGCAATATAACGATTAACAATAAGAAATTTGTAAACCCTAGCATAACGGACGTAGTACAAGCAATCAGAAATGGAAATTAAAAATAACTAATAAGGACGGTATAAAATTATGAAAATTACAGGACAAGCGCAACACACTAAAGAAACTAATCAAGAGGCATTTATGAAAGGCGGAGACTTCTTAGGAGCAGGAGAATTCACAGTTAAAGTAAAAGATGTTGAATTTAATGACAAAGAAGGAAGATATTTCACTATCGTATTTGAAAATAACGAAGGTAAACAATACAAACACAATCAATTTGTACCACCATTCCAACAAGATTTCCAAGAAAGACAATACATTGAATTATTAAGCAGACTAGGAATTCAACTTAATTTACCTGATTTAACTTTCGATACAGACAGATTAATAAACAAAATGGGAACAATCGTACTTAAAAATAAGTTTAACGAAGATCAAGGTAAATATTTCGTCAGATTATCTTTTGTAAAAGTTTGGAACAAAGGTGACGAAATCGTAAATAAACCCGAACCTAAAACTGATGAAATGAAACAACGTGAACAACAAGCCAACGGACAGCAAACGCCAATGACAAAACAAGATAATCCTTTTGGTAATGCTAATGGACCGATTGATATTAGTGATGATGATTTACCTTTCTAGGACGTGATTAAATGCAGCGTATTACAAGATACCAGAGAGATAACGACGGTACTTATTCCGTCGTTGCTACTGGTGTTGAATTAGAACAAAGTCATATCGACTTATTAGAAAATGGTTACTCACTCATTGCAGAAGTTGAAGTACCTGATAACAAAAAATTATCAATAGATCAACGTAAAAAGATTTTTGCATTATGTAGAGATATTGAGTTGCACTGGGGAGAACCTGTGGAATCACTAAGGAAAAGGTTTCAAGCAGAACTTGAAATTATGAATGGTTACGAAGAAATAAGTTTACGTGACTGTTCAATGAGAATAGCGAGTGAATTAATAGAGTTGATTATAGCTTTTATGTTCCATCACCAAATACCAATGAGAGTAGAAACGAGCAAATTGCTAAGTGGAGATAAAGCTATGTTGTACTGGGCAACGGTCAATCGAAACTGTGTAATATGTGGGAAATCAAACGCCGACCTCGCACATCACTACGCAATAGGTCGTGGTGCTAACCGTAAGAAGATGCAGCATTACGATTATGAAGTGTTGGCTTTATGCAGACGACACCACCAAGAACAGCACAACATAGGCGTTAAGTCATTCGACGAAAAATATATCTTACAAGATAGCTGGATAAAAGTTGATGAGCGCTTAAACAAAATGTTGAGAGGAGTAAAAAATGATAGATAGATTTGATGTAGGAGAACGTATAAATGAACGAAGAACACGATTAGGAATGACACAAAAAGAATTAGCTATTAAAACTGATACAACAAAATCAACAGTTCAAAAATGGGAATCTGGTATGCATTTACCTAAAAAAGAAACAATCCCTAAAATAGCTAAACATCTAAAATATAGCGAAGGATATCTATTGTACGGGGAGTGATAGAAATGACTTTAGGTAGTCGTATTAAACAACACAGACAGGACAAAGGTCTGAATATGAGAGAGTTTGGAGAATTAATTGACAATGCGTCAGACAGTATTGTTAGTAGGTGGGAAAAAGACATTTCAAAACCTAACGTTAAGCGACTTAAATTAATCGCTGATGACATGAATATTACTGTAACAGAGTTACTGAATGGAAGTGATAAAACGTGAGCAATCTACTAATTGACGATTATCCAATACTTGTACTTCCTGCGTTAGCAAGTGAGATAGGACTTAATGAAGCAATTGTATTACAACAAATGCACTACTGGTTGAAGAAAAGTAATCATAACTACGATGGTAGACGCTGGATATACAATTCATTCCCTGAATGGCAAAAACACTTTCCTTTTTGGTCTGTAATGACAATCAAGCGTGCAGTATATAGTTTAGAAAAACAAAATCTATTGTATGTAGGCAACTATAACAAAGCTAAATTCGATAAAACGAAGTGGTACAGCATCAATTATGAAAAGTTAGAAGGTATGAAACGACCATCGTATCAAAATGATACGACGAACGTATCAAAAAGAAACGATGGAGTGTATCAAAATGATACGACCAATACCAGAGACTACACAGAGATTACTACAGAGACTACTAACAATAATATATTGTCGGGCAACCCGACTGCGTATCCTTACAAAGATGTAATTGACTACCTTAACCAACAAACAGGTAAGAATTACAAATCTACTACTAAGAAGAATCAAACAGTCATACGAGCAAGAACTGATGAAGGTTTTTCACTAGATGACTTCAAAAGAGTTATAGACAACAAAGTTGCAGAGTGGAAAGGCACAAACATGGAGAAGTACCTAAGACCTGAAACATTATTTGGTACTAAATTTGAGGGTTACCTCAACCAAGAATTACAACCTAGTGGCATGGATCAGTTAGAACGTATGAAGTACGACGAGAGTTATTGGGACTAGGAGTGATTATAAATGCAATCAATGGAAAGTTTAGCTAGAAATATCAAACCTAGTAAAAATATCGTAGAAGAACAACATAACCTTAAATGTAGTAAATGTGGGAACACATACGACTATTATAAGTTTAGTAACGGGCATGAATTTAGACATGGTTGTGACTGTTCAATGATACAAGCTGGTAAAGAAGCAGAGAAGAAACGCAAGCAAAAATATATAAATAATATCTTCAATCAATCTACTGTAAACGGTTCGCTAAGAGATGCAACAGTAAATAATTACAAACCTCAGAACGAAAAGCAAATATACGCCAAAAAAACAGCCATAGAGTACGTTAAAACATTCTCGGTAGATAAACCTAAGTCTTTAATCTTACAAGGCTCATATGGTACCGGAAAAAGCCATATAGCGTATGCCATAGCTAAAGCAATTAAAAACGAAGGATATTCAGTCGCTTTTATGCACATTCCAATGTTGATGGAGCGCATCAAAGCGACATATAACAAGAATGCTGCAGAAACAACAGATGAACTTGTACAACTACTAAGTAACATAGATTTACTAGTACTTGATGATATAGGTGTAGAGAACACTGAACACACATTAAATAAACTATTCAGCATTGTAGATAACAGAGTTGGAAAGAATAACATCTTCACTACAAATTTTAGTGATAAAGAACTTAATCAAAACATGAATTGGCAACGGATCAATTCAAGAATGAAACATAACGCTAGAACCGTAAAGGTACTAGGCGATGACTACAGGGAGCGTGACGCATGGTAACGAAAGAGAATGTTATGCAAATACTTGAGTGTTCCGATGTGTATGCTCAAAAAATGATTGATTGGTGCAGTGGTAATCAAACTGCACTCATCAAGCTAATTAATGACAAGGTAGAAGAAAAAAGTAACAGACAGGCAATAACGGAGGTGTCTTAATGGCAATTTTAGAAAAATATTACCTTTATAGACCAGACGGAACAGAAGAAATAAAAGTAGAAAAACGCGAATCTAATTTGAACATCGTTAAATCACTCACAGGCGCTCATTTTAGCGATGAAAGTAAAAAGATGACTGATAGTGAGTTGAAACATTTTAAAGGCGTGTACGACCTTCTATATGAAGAAGAATTAGGGTTGCAATCAACAATATTTGATTTCTAGGAGTGGCAATGTGAGTAAATACAATTCTAAAAAAGTTGAATATAAAGGCGTCACTTTTGATAGCAAAGTTGAATGTGACTATTACCAACATTTAGAACGTAACTTGGGCAATGAATATGATCATATTGAATTACAACCTAGATATGAGTTAATACCTAAGTTTGATAAACAACGTAAAACAGAATATATAGCCGACTTTGCATTATGGAAAAATAACAAGCTGCTTGAAGTGATAGACGTCAAAGGAATGCCAACAGAAGTAGCAAAGTTGAAAGCGAAGATATTCAGATATCAAAACAGAGAAGTACCACTCACATGGATATGTAAAGCGCCTAAATACACAGGTCAAGAGTGGATAACGTATGACGAACTAATTAAGGTACGCAGAAAGCGTAAAAAGGAGAAGATGAAGAATGGCAAAGGTTAAAGTTGAGAAGAAAATGAACTTATTAGAATTGATTGATTGGGCTTGGAAGAATGGAGTTAAAGAAAAAGCATTTTATAGCAATATTGACGGAGGTTCTGTGTATTTTGACATGGTACAAACAGTTTCTGTAGAGCATTCAATTGGCAAAGATGAAACTTTCACAGTGGAAGTTGAAGAAGAGCTTACAGAAGGTACAAAAATCTCAGAAATGCTTGAGATATTTCAAGATAATAATGGAACGCAATGGTTCGGGGATTCTATTGAACAAGTAAAAGATGACTTTAGTAGAGAATTCTGGTTAAAAGACGGAGACACAATGACACTCATCTGGAAAGATGGCGAATTGGTAGGTGATGAGTGAATGGTTAACAGAGAAGAAACAATCACAGTCGAAGCAACAATGAAAGTTAGATGTAAGTATCCAGTTTGGGTAAACAATCAAATTACTGCAAGTGATGAAAAGGAACGCATTTTAGATTTAATCAGTAACAACCCTGACAAAGAGTTGATGAACGAAGATTTTGAACTAGTTGAATTAATAGAGGTGGAGTAAATGGAATTAGCAAAGAATAGAACGATTGAATTTAAAAATAATAGATTATATTACGTTGTAAAAACTGAAGAACAGAAACACTTATTGCCAGTTGAAGATGTACACGAAGCTGAATATACAGGAACACCATGGAAACTTATTGTAAGACGTATTAAGTATTCTGGTTACAGTCCTGAAGAAGCTTTATTCGAAGATTATAACGAACAAGATACAGAAGCAAAAGAGAGAAAACGACTATCTCAATTAGAACATGAGGACAGAATGAGGTTAGTTAGATTAGAACGACAAAAAGAACTTAATCTAAGACGTAAGAAACCTCACTTGTTCGAAGTGCCTCAAAAACATTCTCGCAGCGAATGGTGTAAGTACCTTATGGAGAACGACATATTCCCTAGAAAGGTGGTTGGATCATGAGTATTAAAGATTTGAATAGAGGCGATAGAATCAGAATGCAAGAAGTTAATGGTGATGAAATTACAGTGCAAATAGAAGGTGTATATCGTTTAACTGGGTCAAAAACTGAGCCAAAAACTGGGTCAAATCTTGCTATAGATAAATGGCTTGCTGATGTAGAAGCAATTGACGGGAGAACTTGGACTATTGATGATAGTTACGATTTTTACTCATTACCTGATGAAAATGAAGAAACTAAAAAGACATTAGATGACAAGGTTAACCACCCGTCGCATTACACGTATGGAAAAATAGAAGTAATAAATTTCATAGAACAGGTCACTAAAGATTACAAACCAGAATTATCATTTGCTATTGGTAACGCAATCAAGTATATAAGTCGAGCTAATCGTAAGAACGGAAAAGAAGATTTAGACAAAGCACGTTGGTATCTAAACAGAGCATTTGAGAAGTGGGAGGGTTAATTATGGTATATATGTACGAACCATTTAGCCACACAGTGACTAAGACAGACTTAACTCATTTGCACAACATTACAGGTATTCCACTCAACACACTGTGGTACCAAAAAGAACGTGGCACATATAACGATAAGCTAAAGTGTTTCTTTACCGACACAATGCCTAGAGTGAATAAGAAACAGGAGTTTAACGAAAGAGTTGTAACAAAAGATGAAATTTGGAAGTACAGCGAGAAGTACGATCTATACGTAAGTAACTTAGGCAGAATGAAAAGACCTGATGGAAGATACAAGTTTGCGAATGGATGTAACGGTATTTCCACAGTTATTTATAAAAACAAGAAGTATCGTGCAGCAGATATTGTATATGAAACATTTATCGGTAATTTGAGAAATGGATTACATGCATATCCTAAAGACAGTAGATATAACAACCTTACGGCAGATAACTTATTCCAATCTACATTGCAAAAATATAGAGTGTATCGCAGAAATAAAGGCGTATCTAAACCAGTATATCTAGTAGATAGCGACAACAAAATTGTAGAAGAATTTGCAAGTACAGTAGAAGCTGGAAAAGTATTATTCATAGACAGACGAAACATTGCTAGAAAGTGCAACCGTAAACATGTAAGTGACGGATTGATGTATATGTGGGCAGACGAATACGAGAAGATGAACGCATGATACTATCCGACACAATCAACCAAAGATATAGATACAACACACAAGGTAAGACACCTACAGAGATACAGCAGGAGTTACGACAGATAGGTGTTAAAGGCTTTGTGGTTAAGGTAGCAGGAAACAGAGTGACGATGAAAGTTAGTGAGAACGATATTAAAAAGAACAGGGAGTGTTTGAGATGATACCTAAATTTAGAGTTTGGGATAAAACTAATAAAGAAATGCTCGAGTGGGAAGAATTAGATTTTACAAAAGAACGTGGCGAAGATGAAATAACTATATTTGAACCAACAGGACAATTTGCACATCCTATATTTTTCTATGACGCTATGCAATCAACAGGCTTGAAAGATAATGATGGTATCGAGTTTTATGAAAAAGATATTGTTAGAAATATTGATAGTGAAGAATTAGGTGTAGTTGAGTATGACGAAGGTCAATTTCGTGTGAGTTATAACGGTGTGTCAGAACAATTGTGGGAAATTGATAAAGATTTACAAATCATCGGCAACATCTATGAAAAACCAGAGTTATTGGAGGATAACTAATTGGACATCAACAACTTATACACCTACAAAGCAACATGCACCAATGTAGTTGACGGGGATACTTTGGATATCTTACTGGACTGTGGCTTTGATACCTACGCTAAACGTCGTGTACGTTTGCTAGGTGTCGATACGCCAGAGAGAGGACAAGAGAATTATAAAGAGGCAACCGACTTTACTAAAACGTGTGTAGAAGGCAAAAAGATATACGTACAGACATACAAGAGTGATGTGTTCGGTAGGTATCTCGCTAATGTGTGGTACGAGAACGGGCAACGTAGTTTGAATGATGATCTAAGAAGTGCAGGATTATTGAAAGAGAATTCTAAATGGAATGAGGGATAGGAAGTGGCAGGAATAACTAAGGAACAAGTATCAGAGTTCATTAGAAACAATGACTTAGATTGGGATGAAAGCTATCCACGTAGTGACTGGTGGAAGTTCAGAGATGAACGCGACGCTTACAAGAAACAACGTGATGAACTCATCAATGATATGTCAGAGATTAAAAAGAAGGCAGAAGCGTTTGATGAGATATTGGAGATAACAGAGGAAGATTGTTGGGCAGAAGATTTTGCAGTTTATATATCTCAAGTCATCGATAAATATAAGGAGGCTAACCATGAAGGATAAAGATTATAAACATGCATGGCTAGAGTTGAAAGAAGAAATGCTTTTTCAATATCCGATAATACTTCATATGACAAAAATGGCTGATGGTAAAGAAGATGAAAGTTCATTATTTCAATTAGGAGAACTTCTTAAACGCATGGACGAACTCGACGGAACACATGAGTTTCAAAATTTATTAAGTGATTTGGAGCGTGGTAGTGATGAAAAAATATAGAGTGATGTTTGAAACGTTTATTCATCCAGCTTTCTTCTTTCATCCATGTTATATAGTTGAAGCAAATAGTGTTGAAGAAGCTAAAGAAAAGGGGCAAGAAGCATTTAATAGCCACCCTAACAATGTGAAGTTACAAAGAGAAATTGTAGAAGTTCAAGAAATCAAGGAGGAGCAATAAATGACTAATCAATTAACAATAGATCAATTAATTAAACTAGTAGAACAATGGAGTATTGATAAAGATTTACACAATGGTAATTCAGATAGACAAGCGCTTAAATTCTATGAAGAAGCAGGCGAAGTTGCATCAGCATTATCTCGTGGGCAAATGGATGCATTGAAAGATGGCATAGGCGATACAGTCGTTACATTAATTATTTTGGCACAACAGCATGATATGACATTACAGGAGTGTTTACAGTATGCGTATGACGAAATTAAAGGGAGAAAAGGAAAGACAATTAATGGCACATTCATCAAAGAAGCAGACCTTAAAGAGTAAGGACATAGTAGCAGAGATTAAAAAAATACTTCGCAAAGAGTGAGGAGTAGATAAAGTGAGTAATTTTATTGGAAGTTTTAACATGCCTAAACAACAATTAAAAGAATTATCTGATGCAGAATTGGCTATGCACTTTACGTATATGGAAGAACGATTTAAGAAACTAAACAAAATAAAGTTTAATTGCAAATTACCATTAGGAAGAGATGAATGTGAAATTTTAACAATTCCAAGCAAAACACAGAAAGAATTTAAAAATATATTCGGAAAAGTTATGAAAGATAAAATCGCAGAGGCACACAATGAATTTGTGAGACGTAATATCGGAACATACGAAACTAACGTAAAAGAGGTGCTTGGTAAGTGACACAATACCTAATCACAACATTCACTGATTCATCAGGTATACAACACAAACATGTAGCAAAGCTTAAGGATAATCAGACGGCAACTGTGGTTAATGCAGAGAGTAAAGAAAAGGCTTTGGAAAAGCACAAAGTACAAATGCAAGCTGAAGCGATAAAGAAACTCGGTAAATTTCTAAAGGGTTTGACGGACAGACTGAATAAGGAGTGAACGGAATGAGTGATTTCAAAATAATAACTTCAGAATTAATTAGCAAAGGCATTGAGTTTGAAATAGAAGATGACACCTTGATTGTTGGTGATTGTTCAGTAATCAATTATGGCGACGTGTATTTTTTAAAATTGTCCGGAATTAATACTCAACAAGGAATGACTGTTAAGCAACCTATAGTTATAGCAGATTTCTTATGTAGTTATTATTACTTATTAGAAGATCATAATAGTATCACTGTAAAAGATATTAATTTTAAAAGTGAGGTGCGTAGTAATGATTAAAAGGGTAATCAAAATATGGTTCACCATCGCAATGTATGAGTTGGGCAAATGGATTGGCAGAGAAGTTTATTATAAGTTAACTGCAAATGATGAGGTGGAAGTGCCTAAGGACTTTGACGAGAATGACCACGCTCATTTAAATGGCATATACGGAGGTTATTAAATATTGGGTGAAATTATATATATGATTACAATTATAACATTGTCTATAGTCTTTGTTTTAATGGAGATATTTATAATATATCTTTTTGTTGAAGGAATTAAATACAAGGAATATGTAACGATTGGGTTTTCCGTTACCATGTTTTTACTTTCTATCTTGCTATTTTTACACTTTTTATATTTTGGGATTTTAGGAGGTTATTAATGTGATTTGGATAAGTTTTTCATCGGTAATAATTGTGTTAGTACTGTGTATTTTTGCTATATATAAGTGGATTAAAGCAGAGAAAAGAGTTAATGAGTTACAGGAAGATAAACATGGATTGCAATTAGATAAGTTACATTTAGAAAGAGAGGTATCTTGGTTGAAAAATAAGGATAATAAAAACAACATAGGCAAATACGTGGTTGAGTTAAAAAAAGGAGTATATTTAGTGAAAAAATATATAGGTAGTTATGGAAACACATGCATAATCACTGACAATGTATTTGAAGCTTTATCTTACGACGATTTATATTCAGCTAAAGAAGATGCATGTAGTTTTAACGGACGTGTACTAGAACACAAACCTAATTTAGAGGTGGTCAAACAATGTGGGGCGTAATAGCAATCATTATATTAGTTTTACTACTATTTGGCTCTATACTTGAACAGAATGATCTAAAACATCAGTTGGAAGTAAAAGAGTATGAGATTAAAACACTTAAAGATAAGTTAGAGAATGGAGGGTAAGTGATGTTTTATAAATCTAAGTGGATGAGATTAAAGACTTTAGTTTTTAATTTAATTTTGATGATGCAAAACGATAAAGACCGTAGTACCCATATTAAAATCGGTGAAATTGTAGCTTTAGAAGGTATATTAAGTAAAATGGATGAAATAGACGGCGGTAATGATTTTCAAAATTTAAAGTATGAAGAACATAAGAAACGAATCGATGAAAAAAACAAAGGGAATTAAAGAAAATGGAGGGTAAGTATGATAACGATTGAACGACACGATATAAAGAAACTGGAAGATTATATCAAGAACATAGAACGCTACAGACGAGAGTTAAAAGTAAGAGAGTATGAACTACTAGAAAACCACGAACCCGAGAATGTAGGAGCAGGTAAGAGTAATATACCAGGCAATCCTATTGAGAGAGAATCAATTAAGAAGTTAAGTGACAATCGTTATAACAACTTACGTAACATTGTAAAAGGTGTAGATAAACTTATTTATGAATCTGACGAAGATACACAAGACTTAATGCGTTTGAGATATTGGGAATGTCCGATTGGTTGTAGTGAGTGGGAGGATATAGCTGACTACTTCGGTACAAGTAAGACGAGTATATTAAGACGACGTGACGCAATGATAAATAGATTGGCAGAATTCATAGGTTATGTGTAGGGTGGACTTTTGAAGTGTGTAAGTCCGTTTATAATCGGTGTATTATGATATTGTAAGAATTACCTCACAAGACATAGTGTTTATCCTTTCGCACTATGGTGGGGTATTCAATTCAAAGTGATTGGATAAGTGCTTATCGTCCTTGATTAGACGTTGCGCATCCGATTGCTTAACTATCCGTCAGAGTGGCGGGTAGTTTTATTGAATCTTACAACACGGCTTCCGATACGATGATATGAATACTTGACATGTAATTTTTCTCCTCCCTTAATTAGTTATCCGTGAGAACACACGGGTAACTTATTTTTATGTATTGATGTGACATAGAGGTGTGACATGAGTACATAAACTCAAATAAATAACAAAACATAATCATTAGGCACTGTTTACGCAGTGTCTTTTTTTATACGTCAAACAAAGGTGTTTAACCGTGAGAGTAGGTGGTAATATACGATGACTAACATGCAAAATAACGCAACATTCGGGGCGTACTTAGAATTAACTAAGAAACAACAAGAATATATACGTTTGAAGAACGAAACAGATTTAGCAGAGGGAGAGATAGCAGTAGAAATTGACGTTAATCGTTCTACTATATCCCGTTGGAAGCATAATGATAAATTCAGAGAGGGTTTTAAAGGTTACCAAGCAGAGCATTTATCTAAGCAGGTACCGAAAGCCTTACAAACGATGATTAACTTGTTAGACGCTAAAAGCGAACTAGTACGCTACCAAGCCTCTAAAGATATATTAGATCGTACAGGATATACACCTGTAGAAAGACAGCAAATCGAAACGACTGCGACGGTACAATTCAATGACGATATCGATTAACCTATCTGAACTGTTACCTAAACACTTTCATAGCTTGTGGAAAGCGACTAAAGATAGAGAGAAGCTGAACATAGTAGCTAAAGGTGGACGTGGTAGTGGTAAGTCCTCTGATATATCTATCATCATTACACAGTTAATCATGCGCTATCCTATGAATGCAGTTGTAGTACGTAAGACGGATAATACATTAGCTACATCAGTATTTGAACAAATCAAGTGGGCGATAGAAGAACAAAAGGTGTCGCACCTATTCAAAGTTAAAGTGTCGCCAATGGAAATCACATACGTACCTAGAGGGAATCGAATTATCTTTAGAGGGGCGCAGAACCCTGAACGATTAAAGTCGTTAAAAGATAGTCGGTTCCCTTTTTCTATCATGTGGATAGAGGAGTTAGCAGAATTCAAGACAGAGGACGAAGTCACAACAATTACTAACTCTATGTTACGTGGAGAATTAGATGACGGATTGTTCTACAAGTTTTTCTTTAGTTATAACCCACCTAAGAGAAAACAATCGTGGGTTAATAAAAAATATGAAACCTCATTCCAACCAGATAACACATTCGTACATCATTCAACGTACTTAGATAACCCTTTTATATCTAAGCAATTTATACAAGAGGCAGAGAGTGCTAAAGAACGTAACGAACAACGTTATCGTTGGGAGTATATGGGTGAAGCGATTGGTAGTGGTGTTGTACCGTTTAACAATTTACAAATAGAGAAGATACCCCAAGAAATGATTGACGGTTTTGACAACATAAGGAATGGCCTTGACTTTGGATATGCTGACGATCCGTTAGCGTTTGTCCGTTGGCATTATGATAAAAAGAAACGGGTTATTTACGCTATCGATGAATATTACGGTGTTCAGATTAGTAATAGGCAATATGCAAACGAAATGTGGAAAAGAAAATATCAGTCAGACGACATTTACGCTGACCATGCCGAACCTAAATCAATAGCTGAATTAAAGCAAGAACATGGCATGAAAAAAGTAAGACCGGTTAAAAAAGGACCTGATAGCAGAGAATATGGTGAACAATGGTTATCTGATTTAGAAGCTATCATAATAGATCCAAAACGTACACCGAATATAGCAAGAGAATTTGAAAACATAGATTATCAAACTGATAAAGATGGAGATATTATTCCTAAATTAGAAGATAAAAACGACCATACAATTGACGCCACTAGATACGCCCTAGAGCGTGACATGAGGCAGAATAAACTTAGCATACTTACGTAAACGAGGTGATTAGCATTAACTGGCCGTGGGATAAACCATATCACGAACAAGTGGTAGAACAGATTAAACCGAAGTATGAAACGCAAGAAGAAATGATATTGCGCTTAGTTAGAGAACATAAAGAGAACATAGACAATATCACAATGGGTGAAAGATATTATAATCATCATCCAGATATACTAGACGCTCCTTTTAAAAGAGATGTGAACGGCGACTATGATGAAACCAAACCAGACTGGCGCATGTACACAAACTACCATCAAAACTTAGTAGACCAGAAAGTAGCTTATGCAGTAGCTAATCCGGTGACATTTGGTGTAGATAACGACAAAGCATTAAAGCAAATACAACATACACTTAATCACAAGTGGGATGACAAGTTAGTAGATATATTAACTGCTGCAAGTAATAAAGGTATCGAATGGGTTCAACCTTATGTAGATGAAGAGGGAGAATTTAAAACGTTTCGTGTGCCTGCAGAACAAGCTATTCCTATTTGGATTAATAAAGAAAGAGATGAACTACAAGCATTTATCCGTGTGTATGAATTAGACGGAGCAGAACGCGTTGAATATTGGACAAAAGATGATGTGACATTCTATGAATTGAAAGAAGGACAACTTATTCCTGATTTCTATCGTAGTGATGATCACATACAACCTCATTACTATCAAGGTAACAAATTGATGAGTTGGGGGCGCGTTCCTTTTATTCCGTTCAAGAACAACCCGCAAGAAGTATCTGACTTATTCATGTACAAGACAATCATAGATGCATTAGATAAGCGATTATCTGATACACAAAACACTTTTGATGAATCGGTAGAGTTAATCTATATCTTAAAAGGTTATGAAGGTGAAGATATGAAAGACTTCATGCATAACCTTAAATACTACAAAGCAATTAGTGTTGCAGGGGAAAGTGGTTCAGGTGTAGATACTATCAAAGTTGAAGTTCCTATCGACTCTGTTAAGGAATACACGAAGATGTTACGTGATTACATTATAGAGTTTGGGCAAGGTGTAGACTTCCAACAAGATAAGTTTGGTAATAGTCCTAGTGGTATAGCGCTCAAATTTATGTACAGTAACTTAGACTTGAAAGCTAATAAATTGAAGAATAAAACACTTACTGCATTACAAGAATTATTGCAGTACATTATCGACTTCTACAGATTAGATGTGAAAGTGCAAGACATCGAGATTACGTTCAACTTCAATGTAATGGTAAATGAGTTAGAAAACTCTCAAATTGCTATGAATTCTACAGGGTTATTATCTAAAGAAACTATTCTTTCTAATCATGCTTGGGTTGAAGATCCTGTAGCTGAAATGGAAAGAATAGAACAAGAAAACATAGAACTCAATCAACAACTCCCTGACATTGAGGAGGGATTGAATGGCGAACAACAAAGACAATCCGAAGATAACCAACCAGAATGATATTGACAACTACATCGATAAACTGATTAATCAAGCTGACAAAGAAATAGAAACTCTATTTGCTAAACGTTTGAAAGAAATCAAACAGATTATTGCGGACATGTATGAAAAATACGATAGAGATGAACCACAAGTGACGTGGACTGAATTCAATAAATACAACAGGCTTAACAAAGAACTTAATCGTATAGGACAGATGTTATCTCAAGACTACAGAGAAGTCGCTAAGGCTATCAAACAATCACAACAGAACGTCTATATCGAAAAGTACATGATGAGCCTATTTTTGTATGAAGTAGCAAGTCAAACGTCTATGAACTTTGATATACCTACTTCGCAGACAATACAGACGGCAATTGAACAACCTATTGAGTTTATCAAGTTAGTACCTACACTACAGAAACATCGTGATGATACATTAAAACGTATTCGTACACACATAACACAAGGCATTATGAGTGGTGAGGGATATTCTAAGATAGCTAAAGCATTAAGAAATGATTTAGGTATGTCAAAAGCTCAATCAGTGCGTGTAGCTAGAACAGAAACAGGGCGTGCATTGTCACAAGCTGGATTAGATAGCGCAATGGTAGCTAAAGATAACGGACTTGATATGAAGAAACGTTGGTATGCTACTAAAGATACACGCACACGTGATACACATAGACACTTAGACGGCACTTCAGTCGATATTGAAGATAACTTTCATTCTAGTGGTTGTGTAGGTCCTGCACCTAAGTTGTTTGTAGGTGTAGCTAGTGCAAAAGAGAACATCAATTGTCGTTGTAAGTTGCTTTACTACATAAATGAAGATGAATTACCTACAACTATGAGAACTAAAGAAGATGGCGTAATACCTTTCACTAACTATAGAGAGTGGGAGAAGAATAAACGCAAAGCTAACACTTAATTGTGTTGGCTATTTTTTATGCCCAAATCATGCTCAAGGCGTTAAAAGGTGCAAACTCATGGTGGAAAAGACCACCGTAATAAAAAATGTGAGGAGTAATACAAATGAAACGAGAATTTTTACGTGGTTTAGGTCTGGAAGAGGAAACAGTTCAAAAGATTGTAGATGAACATCATGACACTTTGCGTGATTTTAAAAATAAAGCTGAAAAGACAGAATCATTGCAAGAACAACTTGATAAAGCAAACGAAGAACTGACTAATCGTGACAACCAAATCACAGAACTTCAAAAAGCTAAAGATGGGGATAATCAAGAACTTAAAGATAAGTTAGCAAACTATGAAAAAGAAAATACCCAATATAAAGCTGATATGAAGGAGTTAAAACTTAATAACGCTGTTAAGTTGGCAGTTGCTAAAGACGCAAACGACGCTGACGACATTCTAGCTTTCATCAATAAAGATGAGTTAGAACTACAAGATGATGGCAATGTTAAAGGTTTAGATAAAGCGATTGAATCGTTAAAAGAGTCTAAGCCTTATTTATTTGCTGAAAGTAAACCAAGTGGACGCACACCAAACGACGGTAAAACCGTAAATGGTGGAATTACGCAAGAAGAATTTAACAATATGAGTGTCGCAGAGAGAACTAATCTATTCGTTAACGATAGAAAAACTTACGACACTCTAATAAACAATTAGAAAAGAGGTAATAACATATGGCACAAGGAACAACAACTTTAAGTACACAAATCGTTCCAGAAGTATTAAAACCTATGATGCAAGCAGAATTAGATAAGAAGTTGAGATTTGCGCAATTCGCAGATATCGACAATACATTAGTAGGACAACCAGGTGACACTTTAACTTTCCCTGCATTTGTTTACAGTGGTGACGCTACAGTAGTACCTGAAGGACAAAAAATTCCTGTAGACAAAATCGAAACTAACAGACGTGAAGCTAAAATTCATAAAATCGGTAAAGGTACTGATATTACTGATGAAGCTTTATTGTCAGGTTATGGAGATCCACAAGGCGAAGCAGTACGTCAACATGGTTTAGCTATTGCTAACAAAGTAGATAATGACGTATTAGAAGCTTTACGAGGTACAAAATTAACTGTAAGTGCAGACATCGGCACATTAGCAGGTTTAGAAGCTGCTATTGATACATTTGACGATGAAGATTTAGAACCAATGGTATTATTCATTAACCCTAAAGACGCTGGCAAGTTACGTTCTAGTGCTTCTGCAAACTTCACTCGTGCGACTGAATTAGGCGATAACATTATCGTTAAAGGTGCATTTGGCGAAGCTTTAGGTGCAGTAATTGTACGTTCTAAGAAATTAGATGAGGGCGAAGCTATTTTAGCTAAACGTGGTGCAGTTAAATTAATCACTAAACGTGATTTCTTCCTAGAAACTGACCGTGACCCTTCAACTAAGACAACTGCTTTATACAGTGATAAACACTATGTAGCATACTTATATGACGAATCTAAAGCAGTTAAGGTAACTAAAGGCGCTGGAACTACAGATTCAGGCGCATAAAAGGAGGTAGTGACGTATGTATAAAGTAATCGAATACTTCACAGACTTACAAGACGACAACTACGAATATAACGTTGGAGATACGTTCCCTCGTAAAGGTTTAAATGTAAGTGATGAACGATTAACTGAACTATCCACAAAAGAAAACCGTCAGAATAAACCCCTTATTGAACGTGTAGAGAGCGATAAAGACTTAAAAGGTATGAAAGTATCTGAGTTAAGAGAACTCGCTAAAGAACGTGAAATAGAGGGTTTTTCTAGTATGAAAAAAGATGAACTCGTTGAAGCATTAGGAAGTGTTAAGTAATGAACGCACAAGACGTTAAATTATTAAATAATCTTTCACTTGATGATACTTCTAACGACGAAACAATAGAATTACTTATTGAAAAGTATCTGAATGTAGCAGAAGAATATTGCAATCAAACATTCAATAGGCAGTCATTACCTAGTAATGTAGAGAAATTTATTGCTAATTGTATTAAACAAGGTACGACTAGTAATATTTCTTCGCGTACTATGGGTACTGTGAGCTACACTTTCGTTACTGATCTACCTAAGGAAACATACGGTTACCTTAAACCATTTAGACGCTTACGTTGGACTGGTTATCATGTTTAATCCATTAGACGAGTTTCCTCATACAATCGAATTAGGTTCAAGAGAGGTTGTAGGAGAGTATCCACGTGAACAAGAGCGCTTTAAAAGCGAAAAAACAATACAAGGCTTTATGGATACGCCTACTTCATCTGAACAACTCAAGTTTCATCAAATGAACCAATCATATGACAGGAACCTATATACGCCGTACAGTCTGCCAATAACTAACGAAAACTTATTCAAATACAACGGTAAAACTTACGAGGTAGTAGGAGAACCTGTCGACCAAGGCGGACAACAAGAAATCAACTTAACAAGATTGAGAGAATGTCCTATTGGCTAAGGTTAAATACGGAAATTGGGATTTAGTTAAGGAACTTGAGGAGTTTGAAAAAGAAACGATTAGATGGGCTAAAAGAGGAATAGCCAAGACAACGACGAAGATATATAACATGGCAGTAGCGAACGCTCCTGTTGATATGGGTTATTTAAAAGAGTCTATAGACTTCATTTTCAAGAATGACGGACTTACAGGTGTGGTGAGTGTAGGCGCAGATTACGCTATATACATTGAGTACGGCACAGGGATAGAGCATATGTCCCACTTACCAGTAATGGTAAGTTAAAAATCGGGCAAAATCGGTGAAAGTCTTTAGTGTAGATTTTTGACTGGTATATTAGCCGAAGGTTTAGTATAATATCTATAAGGAGTGATGTTATGCTTACCAATTCTAAAGGCGAAGTTTTCGAAGGTAATTTTAAAGATTTAACAGGTAAAAAATTCAATATGTTAACAGTTATTGAACCAGTAAGAATTCATAAACCACCTAAAGGGGATAGATATCTGTATTGGTTAGTAAGATGTGAATGTGGCAATACTGCGATAAAATCTTCTAAATCTATAACTTCAGGTTACTCAAAAAGTTGTGGATGTTTACAAAAAATAGCTATGAGCAAAGCTAAAAAAACTCATGGTGATACAGATTCTAGACTTTATTACATTTGGGAAAATATGAAAAAAAGATGTTATAGCCCTAATTCTGACAGATATAAAAATTATGGCGCTCGAGGAATTACTATATGTGATGAATGGAAAAATGATTATAGCAACTTTTATAAGTGGGCATACAATAATGGATATAAGGATAATTTAACTATTGAAAGAATTGATATTAACGGAAATTATGAACCGTCAAATTGCACATGGATATCTATGAAAGAACAAGCTAGAAACAGAACTAGTAATAGATGGGTACATTTAGACGGTGTAAAGTATTCTCCTAGTGAATTAGAAAAAATATATAAAATACCAATCAAAACGATATACGCTAGAATTTCGCGTGGCGATGAAGGTTATGCAGTTGTAAGACCTTTAGGGAAACGTCAATTTTACAAAAGATAACACCGAGGTAACTTAATAGATTACGAAAGGTTATTAAGTACCGTAGAGCGTACCAGTTGAATAAATATAATACAGGCAAGAGTGTCCGACAACCAATAAAGGTTGTCTTTTTTATTGGTTGAAAATGTACGCCGAACTTACAGGTGACTGTAAGAAGTAGAGGATAAAAAGCCTTTACGATAACAAATGATATGCAACAGGTCCAGGTGGCAGTCGTGCTAAAAAAATACCTTGGTCCTACAAAGATGATGATGGCGAATGGCATACAACATACGGTAGTCCTGCGCAACCTTTTTGGGAACCTGCAATCGATGAAGGTAGAGCGTTTTTCAATAAGTATTTTTCTTAAGGTGGTTAAGATATGTGGGTATCAGTAGAACGGTATCTGTTTAACAAGATATATAACAAATTAAAGAGCAACCCTATCGTCAGTAAACAACTAGGCGGTAGGGTTTTTGATTGCGTTCAAAAAGACGCTGTTTACCCATATATCGTTGTGGGTGAAACAAACGTCACTAATAAAGAAACGACAACGAGTATGTTTGAAGATGTAGGCGTAACCTTACACGTGTATAGTCAAGCGAGAAATCGTGATGAAGTAGCACAAATCATTCAGTTTTTAGGTCATGTACTTAACACTGAATTTGAAATCGAACATTACTCATTCATTAAAAGTCGGATTGATACACAAGAAGTGATAACTGACATAGATCAGTACACGAAACACGGTATCATCCGGCTTGTTTTTAAATACAGACACAATACTTTACAAAGGAGTGTAACGAATGGCGCAGAATAAATACATTGCAGCGTTACAAATCGCTGATAAAGATTTAGCGAGCAAGCTAAAAGAAGAAGATGCTATTCTGTTAGCTAGTTTAGCTGAGGGTGGACACACAATCAGTAATGACTTAGCTGAAATGATTACAGGTGGCAAAAAAGACTACGGTCGCAACTCTGTAGAAGAAGAAATCAAGTTAACTGTTGACCGTGTACCTGGCGACAAAGGTCAAGAAGCTTTAAAAGAGTCAGTTAAGAATTTCAAACAGTTACGTTTATGGATTTGGGAAGTTAAGAAACGTGACGGTAAACATCACGGTACTTTCGCTTATGTAATTGTAGAAGAGCACGAATGGTCATTTGATGATGAGGATGACAAAATCGAAATCACTGCAAAAGTTAAATTTAACAGTGCAGACGGTTCTGTTGATTCATTACCACCAGAATGGCTTAATCCTAGTGCTGCAGCTCCTACAGTTGAATTTGAAGGCATGGGTGAATATACAGGAACGTATGAAGAACGTACACCTAGTGCTGGTGCATAAGCTTTATGAGGGCATTAAGCCCTCTATTTTTTTGTACAAAATAACAGAAAGAGGTTAAAGAATGACTGAAAATACAATCAACCCTATTACTACATTAGAGTTCAATGGAGAAGAAGTAGAAGCAAAAGCTACTTTCTTATTTGATAAAACTGCTAAAAAGTTTGCTAAAGATGAGCAAGATGAAAACGGTAAAACTACTAAAGTATCTGGTTTTAATGCTATTTATAACGGTATTTTAGAACGTGATCCAATCGCAATTGCAGACTTTTGGGAATGTGCAACGGCTTATTTAGGTAAAAATGCACCTAAACGTGAAGATATCGAACAAACACTAATGGAAATTATTGATGAAAAAGAAGATTCTATCGAATTATTACAAGGTGCATTGCAAGTATTAAATCATAGTGGTTTTTTCAAGCAGAAATCACGTCTATTCTGGACACAAATGAATTCAGCACCATCTATGGTCAAAGAAGAAGAGAAAGAGTCTACGAAGAACGGTATCGAGTTCATGAAGAACAATTACAAAGAAATCATGGGCGAGCTACCTTACTAGATTATTCAGAAATACGGCAGATAACCAGTCAATACATAGGCTATCTTCCTTATGATGAATTAATGAGTTTGACGCCTAATGAATGGAAAGACTGGGTTGTAGGTCGTAGATTGGCGTTACTTGATGAACAAGAAACTTTATTATTTGGTGCTCAAGCTAACGGTCTTGTGCAAGCTGGTAAATCACTTAAACGATTACAGAAGCAGTTAGAGCGTGCAAGATACGAAGTACGTGGACAGTCAGAAGAATACGAACGTATGAAAGAACGTAAGTTAGCACATAACAAACGCATTAGAAATGTTCAGAAACAAGGTACACGCCGTTTTATGAATTCATTACGTAATACTAGTCAAAAAGGAGGTTAGCCATGAATAAAAACTTTATGGCTCGTATATCGGCGATCATTACAGATTTCCAACGGAATATCAGAAAAGCTCAACGTATGGCAAAAACTGAAATACCCGATGAAATCGAAACACAAGTCGACGCCAACATAAGTAAATTTAAACGAGCCTTAAATACTGCTAAAGCAATGGCTCAACGTTGGCGAGAACATACCGTTGATATAGACGGAAATGCCAATCCTGTTAAACGAGCAATTGCAGTAGTTAGAGAAAAGCTACAACAGTTAAGAGATAAGGAAGTAGACATAAAAGGGAATAACAATCCCTTAAAACGTTCTGTACTAGGTGCTAAAGCTATGCTTGCAACCTTACATGATAAAACGGTAAAAGTTAACTTTGATACACGGGGAATGACAAGAGCTCAAGTATTAACTAGAGCATTAAGTGATTCATTAGACGAATATGGCGATAAAATGGATAGATTAGCTACTCGTATTCGTACATTTGGTACTGTGTTCGGACAACAAATCAAAGGTGTGCTAATCGCTAGTTTTCAAGGTCTTATTCCTATTATAGCTGGTTTAGTACCCGCCATCATGGCAGTAGCTAACGCATTAGGCGTAGTTGCTGGTGGTGCATTAGGTGTAGCTGGTGCATTTGGTATTGCTGCAAGTGGTGCGTTTGCATTTGGTGCTATGGCGGTAAGTGCAATTACAATGTTGAATGACGGAACATTACAAGCCACTGCACAAACAAGAAGATATCAAGCATCTTTAGAACAAGTTAAGTCAACTTGGGAAGGTATTATAAAACAAAACCAAGCTCGAATATTCAATACGTTATCTAACGCTTTAGACACTGTTAACGTAGCTTTAGGGCGTATGAAACCATTCTTAGCAGGTATTTCTAAAGGAATGGAACAAGCGTCACAGAGCGTCTTAAAATGGGCTCAAAACAGTCAAACTGCGAGTAAGTTCTTTAACATGATGAATACAACAGGTGTTAAGACATTCAACACATTATTAAGTGCTGCAGGACGCTTTGGTGACGGACTTATTAATGTATTCACTCAATTAGGTCCACTATTCTTATGGACTGCTAAAGGCTTAGATAATCTAGGTAAAAAGTTCCAAAACTGGGCTAACAGTGTAGCAGGTCAGAACGCTATTAAGTCGTTTATTGAATACACTAAAACTAATTTACCTAAAATAGGTCAAATATTTGGCAATGTATTCATGGGTATTGGTAACTTGATGAAAGCATTTGCTCAAAACAGCTCTAATATCTTTGATTGGCTAGTTAAAATGACTGCTAAGTTTAGAGAATGGTCTGAACAAGTTGGTAAATCTGAAGGGTTTAAAAAGTTTGTTCAATATGTACAAGAGAATGGTCCAGTCATTATGGATCTAATCGGTAATATTGTAAGAGTATTGGTTGCATTCGGCACTGCAATGGCTCCAATAGCAAGTGCGATATTAAAAGTAGTAACAGCATTAGCTGGTTTCATAGCTAAGTTGTTTGAAACACACCCAGCTATAGCTCGAATGGTTGGTATAGGTATGATACTCGGTGGTATGTTGTGGGCTTTACTAGCACCAATCATCGCAGTAAGTACAATGCTATCTAATGTGTTCGGTGTAGGTTTAATCCAAGCTATCGGTAAAATGTTAGCTTTTGCTAGAAACACTCAAATACTTAGAAGTGCATTAAACTTAGTAAAAATAGCTTTCAGGCTCCTTATGAGCCCAATTAGTACAATTATGCGTATCTTACCTATGTTAAGTGGTGCTTTCCAAACATTGGGTGTAGCTATAGGCGCGATTTCATGGCCTGTATTGGCTATCATAGGCGTTATCGTCGCTTTAATAGGTATTATTGTTTGGTTGTGGAAAACAAATGAGAATTTCAGAAAAACTTGTGTTGAAGCTTGGAACACAATTAAAGATACGATAATGAACGCTGTAAAAACAGTGATTAACTGGTTTAATCAGTTCAGAGCGTCTATCGAACAAACGCTACAACCAATTATGCCTATCTTACAAATGTTAGGACAAGTAGCTAACCAAGTTCTTGGTTTCTTATTCATCAGCCTTATCAATGGTTTAGTAACTGCTTTCCAATTTCTTTGGACTGTGGTTTCAGTAGTATTCACTGCGATAGGTGGAATACTACAAGCTGCTACGCAATTAATTTTCGGTTTGTTTACTGCATTAATACAGCTCCTTACTGGAGATTTTTCTGGCGCTTGGCAAACATTACAAACTACGATTTCTAATGTAATGACTACGATTTGGAATACCATATTGTCAATTTGGAACCAAATTTCTAACTTCATATTCAACGTTTTAAACAGAATACTTGGTACTAATATCACAAGTTGGAATCAAATTTGGTCTGTAATTTCAGGCGCAGTTACTAGAATTTGGAACACGGTGTCAAGTTGGTTTTCACGTGTAGTTTCAACCGTTGCTCAAAAAATGATGCAAGCACTCAGTCGTATCATTTCTGGTGGTGCACAATGGGTTTCAAGTATCATTTCTGCAATGAGTAGATTTTTACAAGCAGTAGTTAGTGGTTTCTTCAGAGTGGTTGGCGCTGTAGGAAATGGCATGAGAACTGCATTAAATCGAGCTCGAAGTTTTATTGGAGGTTTCTATCAAGCAGGTGTTGATATGATAGCTGGAATGATAAGAGGTATCGTTCAAAAAGCTAAAGATTTAGCAGCTGCTGCATGGAACGCTGCAAAAGGCGCATTGAACGCTGCAAAAAATGCTTTAGACAGTCATTCTCCTTCTCGTAAATTCATACAACTAGGTAATGATAGTATGACTGGATTAGGTATGGGTATCTCTGAATATGCAGGAAAAGCTGCAAGAGAAAGTAAATTAGCGGCGTTAAAAGTTATGGATGCCTTCAACGCAGACTTAAAACCGGACTTTTTAGAAGAAGGATTGGCTGGTTTAGGAAATTCTTTCGATGCACATATGAGTAAAGACGTACGCCATAGCATGCAAGAGAACAATAAACCTATCGTCAACGTGACTGTTCGCAATGAGTCAGATATACCAGCTATTAAATCTTACATTGAAGATTCCAACTCAAAAGACGCAAGTTTCGGATTATTTTAAAGGAGTGATTGTTAATTGATATTACATGATGTTGAGGTATACAAAAATAAAGAACGTTTGCGTATTAGTAACAATCGCTTTACTGGTACTGCGTTGAGAGTTGTTTCTTACGATGTTAAAGGTGCAGGCTATGACCGAAAGTTTGATGAAATCGATCGTGTTAACGGTAGATTTCATAATGCTACTAAAGAAGAAAAGAAAAGTATATCTATGACGGTTAGGTACGATGTAGAAAAGATAGCTTACGCTTCTCATTTAAAAGCGAACATACAAGCCATGCTAAGAGGTCATTTTTATCTTAGAGAATTAGCAGCGTCTGAAAGTGAAATTAAATTCGAGAATATATTCGAACCTAAGGAACAATCTTTTGAACTAGAATATGTTGACGGTAGGCAGATACTTGTTGGCTTAGTTAATGAAGTGTCATTCGATACTACTAAAACGTCAGGTGAATTCACACTAGATTTCGAAACGATTGAATTACCATACTTTGAGAGTATTGGGTATAGTACAGATTTAGAAAAAGAGAGTGGTAATTTGAATAAATGGGGTATTCCAGACAAGAACCCGTTCAACACATCTCATAAAGAACGTAGATACACATTCTATGACACTAAAGTGGGCGATGTATATTACGGTGGTACAGCTGAAATTAACCAATTCAATCAAGATAGTGTTGTAGAAATGGTTCTAGGAGAAAACATCAGCAAAAAAGATAGCGACGGTTTTAACTTCTATATGACACATAGTGACATTATGAAAATAAGTGGATTAGAATTGAGAGCCGGTGATGTTATCAAATTTGACGGCATTCATGTATATCGTAATAACTTACGCATTGATGATTACAATAAGACGAAACAACAACCTGTGTTAATGCCTGGTTGGAATACTTTCCATACTACTAAGAAACTTCAAAAAATCACGTTTAAACACAAAAGATATTACTTGTAAGGAGGTTGCTTGATTGCCGATTTTACTTAAAACATTACAGGGCGTTGGGCAATCCCTACCTGTAGAAACGAAACTGAATGAAAAATTAAATGAAGATGGCTCCTTAGAAATAGAAATGGTAGAAAACAAAGCTACATTTGACGCTATAGGGGCTATTACTAAAATGTGGACGATTACAGGCGTTGGTGGTGCTGATGACCTGAACGAATACCGTATCGTTATGTTAGACAAAACAACTGTAGGTCAAAAGGAAAAGTTAACAATCAAAGCGCGTCCTGTCGAATTAGATGATCTAAACAATTTAAGAGTATACGAAGTATATAACGGTAGTTTTACAGGAAAAAGCTACTTCGATTTAGTTTTTAAAGATACCGGTTATAAGTATGAATTACACGCTAAGGTTTCATCTTCTAGGTTTGAAAATCTAGGTAACCACGACACTAATTTAGAATTATTCAAAAAAGGTTTGGAAAGATATAACTTAGAATATGAATATAACGCCAAAACAAAGACGTTTCATTTATATGATATTGTTCAAAGAAAAGCTAACTATTACATTAAAGCAGGTGTCAATGCTAATAATGTAAAAGTTCAAGAAGATGCTTCTAAATGTTACACATACATTAGAGGGTATGGTGGCTTTGATGAGCAACAAACTTTCAACGAAGCTAGCTTGCAATATGAGTATACACACCCCTTAGCTGACTTAATAGGCAAACGCCATGCACCACCTGTTATAGATGGACGCATAACTAAAGGGGATACACTGAAAAAAGCTATGGAGTTAGTTATACAAGAAAGTTTAAAAACGTCTGTAACACTAGATTTCATTTCTTTGCAAAAACATTTTAAAGAAGCAGTACCTAGAGTTGGGGATATTGTGAATGTAATTGATGATTTAATAGGTTTAAATGAGTTTGTTAGAATTATCGAAATCACTACTCAACGAGATATTAACAACAAGATTATCAAACAAGACGTAGTGCTTGGGGAATTTAGATTACAAGATAGATACATGAAAGCAGTAAACACTGCTGCAAATTATGTTAAAGCTATTAAGTCTAACAAATCTGATCCGGCTAAAGACTTAAGGATGATTCAAGCTCAAAACAACGCAAATACTAAGACTGCACAAGATTTGCAGAAGAAAACCGATGAAATAAAAAGAAGATTAGAAAGCGCGCATGCTAAGAGTGTTACAACTGCAAACGGTACTATTGTTCACGACTTTACACCTAAATCTAAGATTAGGAAAGTTAAAACAATAGGTACTATTGGAGATTCTGTAGCTAAAGGTACTGGCGCTAAAACCAACTTTACGCAAATGTTAGCTAAGAAGATTAAGGCTAAGTCAACTAACTTAGCTGTTAGTGGTGCGACAATGAGCACAAACAAAGAGAATAGCATATATGAACAAGCGACTAAAATTAAAGGTGATTTAATCATTGTTCAAGGTACAGATGACGACTGGACAAACGATATTAAGATAGGCACTGATAAAACGGATACTAAAACGTTTTACGGTGCCTTTTATAGTGCTATCACTAAAATCAAGAGTAATAACCCTAACTCTAAAATAATTGTTATGACACCCGCTAAACAATGTTATATAAAAGACGGCAAAACCGTAAGAAAAGACACTACTAAGAACGATTTAGGTCACACTTTAGCTGATTATGTAGATGTTCAAATAGACGCTTGTAACGAACTGGATATACCTGTGTATGACGCTTATCATTCAACACAATTCAAACCCAATATACCTTCGTACAGAAAATCGAGTATGCCTGACGGGGTACACCCTAATGAAAAAGGGCACGAGGTCATTATGTATGAATTGATTAAAAACTTTTATGGTTTTTATGGCTAAGGAGGTCAAAAAATTTGAAATTAGATAACTTAATTACGAAACTTCACTCGTACTTTAGTCAAAAATTTGTAAGTCAACTAGAAAACAACTTCGAACAAATAAAATACTGGACTAATAAAAGTGATGATAGTTTTAACGAGCATTTAACCACTCAAAAAAATGCGCATACAACTGATCAAATCAAACACAAAACTACAAAAGGTAAAGATGTTGTATTATCTAATCATGAAAATTATCAAGATGAACTTATTGAACATCTTGTGTTAGGACATAATGGAGATGGAATACAAGAATTAAGAGCAAGTCACACATCAATGGACGCTCAAAGTTTCGATTCTTTACACCAACGTCTATATCACGACTTTTTAAGAGAAAGTAACGCTAGAGAAGAACTAAGAGCCGACTTAACTAAGAAAATACAACGTATTGTTAACGTTGATGATTTCGGAGGAGATCCAACAGGTCAAAAGGACAGTACGAAAGCTTTCCAAGACGCATTAGGCAACGGTAACGTACAAGTGACTATGAGTGGTGGTACTTACCTTACAACAGGTATTAAAATGCCTAACAACTCTCGTTTGGTAGGACAAGGTAAAGACATTACTACTATTAAGCTAATGGATAAAACACCAGCAGAGAACATAGGTATCACTAACTTAAAAATGAGTGGCGGAGCTGAAAACATTTCTTTAGAAAGTTTTTCGTTCAATGGGAATAAGTTTAGACAAAATAAAACACTTAAAGCTACCGGTGGCTCTCGTTCATCTAACATTAGATTTGCGGGTGTAACTAATGGATATATCTATAACGTTAAATCATATGACGCTTTACTACACTGTATCGATGTAACATATGCAAATGACAATTATTACTACGAAGGCGATGGAAACAGAGTGCCTTACGCATTAGAAAGTAAGCATATTCATATTGATAATTGTGAGGCATATGGTTGCGGAGATGATGGTATCACTACCCATCACTCTCGTTACATTACAATTTCTAATTGTTATGCACATACACCAACAGGTGGAAGTAATAACAACGGTATAGAAATTGACGATGGCTCACGATATGTGTTCTTATCAAACAACAGAACCAAAGGTAACTTCGGCGGTTTAGAAATCAAAGCGCACAGTAACGCAAGTGCTGCAAGCGGTGTATTCGTTAACGGTCACGTATCAATCGAAGATACAAGGGCGTACAACGTTCGACACATTGGCCACCATAGAGCTAAAACAGACAATAAAAGTTTAACTGCATATGATGTAGTGTTAAATAATTGTCTGGCTTTAAACCCTAAATACAATGGTGTGTATCCAGGTTCAACACCTAGAGCATTATTAATCAGTGCTTATAAAAATGTATCAGTCAATAATTTCACCGCAATTGGTGATGATGATTTTGGGAAATTAGAAGGTGGAAAACTAGATAAAAAGCAACCAGCAATAGCCATCCAATTCATGTCTGAAAACATCTCACTTAATAATATTAATGTGCGTAACTTTAAAAACGCAGAAGTAGATATCAGATTATTTGGCGGAGATAATAGACCTTCAAGAGTTATTTTAAACAATATAAATATTTGGAATTCATCTAACAATATCGGTATCGGTGTTGGAAGTAAAATATACGACACTAAAATAACTAATTGTAACTTACACGGAAATGGTTCAGGTATAGGATTACGTTTGACAAATAACCACGCTATGATTAGCGGCGTCACAGCTGATAATTATTCAACTTCTGCATGGATAGCAGGAGAAAAGTACGACACACCACCTACAGTAGGAAAAGGCGGCGCTAGTATAGCGTCTACCGGTAGTGCTGGTGTAGCAAACGCTAGTGCAGTTATTGCGTCAACAGGAGGTTCGAAAGCATACAGTAATCGTAGCTTTGTATTAGGTTCTGGTGCTAACTCCAAATCTTATGGATCACGTAGTGGTATTATCAACTCGTTGAATTCAGAAACAGACAAGTCAGGACACACACAATTAATTCTTAATAGTAATCGTGTTAAATCACCTGGTAACTATCACGTTGTTGCTGGATATGGTTCTAGTGGTAATGCTTCTACATCTAACATTAAATTTGATTTAAGCACTTATTCAGGAAACTTAACTTTAGCCGGTCAACTTAAACAAGATAGTGCCGATATCGCAGAGTTATTTGAGTCACAAAATGGATTAGCAATCGATTTAGGTACAATCGTTACATTAGACGGAGATAAGATAAGAAAAGCACAACCTAATGACACACCAATTGGCGTCATATCTGGAACTGCTGCATTGGTAGCGAATGAAAAAACGTTCCACCACAAAGATAGATTTCTCAAAAACGAATACGGTGTAACTATCACAAATAGAAAACAAGTTGAATTTGTAGATGATGAGGGCAACGTTTCTTTCGAATGGCGTGACATACCAGTAGAAAACCCTGAATATAACGACAAAATCGATTATCAATCACGTTCAGAAAGACCTGAATGGAATGTAGTCGGATTATTAGGTCAAATCTACACAAACATTGAGAAAGACGTTATACCAGGCGACTATATCAACGGTAGAGCAGGTGTAGGATATAAAGATAATGTGAATGGTAAAGGCAGAGTCATGAAGATAACTTCTGAATACACTGAAGAACGTGGCTGTGCAATAGCATTAGTATTGTGGGGTGCTAAATAATGGAATTAGAAAAAGTAGGTAAACTTGATTTAAATGAAGAACCATATTTACAACTGATATCTAATAGAGGTATCGGTTTTTATAATCTCGATAAAAATACTGCTAAATTTCAATTTGTAGTACAAAAAGACAACAAACCTCTGTTAATCAGCGATAAGAACGTTAAAGGTTATGCTTTCTTTAAAGCTGCGAACGGAACAGAAGAAAAACGACCTAGTACATCGGGTGTATTAGACGTAGAATTCATTGATCCAATGAAAGGATTAATAGGTATTACGGTACCTCAATGGTTTCTGAAAAATGTTGTCGATTCTGAAGTGTTGGGTGAAATTTACTTATCACTCAATGATGTGAATAACGTAGGGAAAGACGACACTGTTGTGTTAGGTACTTTTAAATTCACGGTACGCGACAGTCTTATCAATCAAATAGAAAGCGACATTAAAGTATCTTATATTCGCATGTTTGATGATTTGCGTTCGGAATTAGAAAAGAAAGTGCAACAACTTAAGCAAGATATAGGCGATACACAAACGTTGATTGAAACTATAAGACAAACAGCTGAAGAGTACCTCATTAAAATAAATAAGGCTCAAGCAGACGCTCTTATTGCCATTACAGACGCATTATTGTCGTCTAACCAAAGCATCGAGTTAGAGAGAGAAGAAGCGTTAAGACAAATAGATGCTAAACGTGACGCTATCAAGACGGATTATGATTTAGCTTCAGATACATTCCAAAAATTGTATGATAGCAACGTTCAATCTTTTAATACAAATGTTAGTAACGCTAATACAACGATAGATGAAAAAGTTAATTCGTTTAATGAAACACTTAAGAATGATGGCTTTACTACTCCAAGTGATGTAGACAATAAATTAAATGAGTTAGATTGGCAAAAATACAAATTTACAGATAACAATGGCACAAGACAATGGCTAGGAATTTTATCTGAACCGGTTGAAACTTTGGAACCCGGTTTATACGAATGTTCAATTCCTAGTGATTACAAAATAACAAATACTCCTCAAAGTTTAAGCGGTGTAGCTTATATAGCTGAAATCAATGTCACAGAAGGGAAACAAGGAAGAAAACAGATATTACTTCATCAAAACTATCTTAATGAGTTGTGGTCTAAAACAATTCATACTAATGGAATAGATAAAGGTTGGGTACTTTTAAATCCTAAAGTTGTAGATACTGGTTGGATTGATTTACAACTAGTAAACAGTGCATCGTCTCATAACGACTTAGTTACTAAAGGTGGATTCACTAGTGCATACAGAACAATCACAAAAAATGGAATTACTAAGAAAATGTTACGCATTAATGCTACAACTATCAAACATGGACAGACTATTGCACTTTTACCTAAAGAATTCGTCAAAAACTTAATATTTTTCTCAATAAGCGCACCTAGAAATAAAAACAACGGACGTATTTCGTTGAACACATCAGGAACAGTGAATTTTGACGCTACTGTAGATCCATCAGCGTGGACTGATACAGATTATATTTACGGTCAATATGAATGGACGGAGTGATGAAATGAAAGTAGTTTATTTATGGAAAAATGGACAAGCAATTATTGTTCACAAAAACGAAGAAGATGAATATGTTTATCCTGATGAAAAATGGACAGAGAACCAACCTCCTCAAGGTATTATCTTACCTTGCTATTATGACGGTAAAAAATGGGTTGGACAAACCCAAGATGAGCTAGAAAAGATGTTGCCTGAAGTAGAAATTCCTGTTGATGACAAAGATATTGCTATAGCTAAATTAACTAGCTTAGTTGTCGATTTACAAGAAGAGGTTATGAGTTTGAAGCAGAACATCGCACTAATAACTGAAGAACAAGCAAATCAAAAATTGGGGGAAGCATAATATGGATAAAGTAGTAATCGATTTATATAAGAAAAAATTATACACTGACGAAACTTTCAAAAAGTTTGTTAGAGTTGGTTGGATTACTCCGGAACAATTTAAAGAAACTACAGGTAAAGATTACGAACCACAAGTTAAATAGCTTGTGGTTTTTATTTTAAGTGAAGTAGGTGTTTATATGACAGAAAGTAGCCAAAGAGGAGATTACGAAAGACGTATAAAAAGATTGGAAGATAACGACGAAAAAATCTTCAACTCTTTGGAACAGATAAAAGATGGACAACACAATCAAAATTTGATTAATCAAAAAATGAATTTCACTTTGGACTCTATCAACAGAGAGAGAGAATTAGAATCTCAAAACAAAAAAGAAAATCAAAAAAACATCAAAGACATTAAAATGTGGGTTTTAGGATTGGTTGGCACTATAGCTGGTTCTTTAATCGTAGCAGTATTAAGAATGTTTTTCGGTGTTTAAAGGAGGTGAGTTACCATGTTCGGATTATTTTTAGGCGCAAGTTTTTGGGAATGTTTCTGGTTTGGTAAATGTAAATAATTAGATTATTAAGCCGGTTTTTTAGTCGGCTTTTTATTATCCCAGAAATGAGGTGGATATATGGGATTACCTAGTCCTAAAAGAAGAAAACCTACTGCTTCGGAAGTTGCAGCATGGGCAAAAAGAATGATTGGCAGAAGAGTTGATGTAGATGGTTATTATGGCGCCCAGTGTTGAATCTAGCACCTTTGATGAGTAATCATCATAGCAAACTCCTCTAATTCATGGGAACCCTAAACAAGTTATGTTGTAGGCAATCATGAGCGAAGCCTATAAATAGGAACGTGCAACGACTAGTCGAAAGACGTACACTCAAGCGAGTGGAAACGGGGAGCAACCTAATAGGTTGATGATATAGTCTGAACATTCATAGAAATATGAAGAAGGTGACAAGTGGCGATTGTCATCGTAACAAAATTGTGGGATTTACCAAACTACATTTTCAATAGATATTGGCATTTCAAAACAACAGGAAATGCGATTGCTATGGCGTGGTATAGATATCCTAAAGGGTTCAAATTCTATAGGAATACTAGAAACTTTGTTCCGAAACCCGGAGATATGGCTGTATGGGGTACAGGTTCTTTTAATAATGGCACAGGACATACAGCTGTTGTAGTAGGTCCATCTAACAAGCGTTACTTCACCAGTGTGGATCAAAATTGGCGAAATGCAAACGGTTATACCGGTTCTCCCGGTTCGTTAGAAAAACACACATACTATGGTATAAGTGGGTTCGTCAGACCTCCCTACCACGCAGAAACTAAGAAACCATCGAAACCAAGTAGTACACCGTCCAAACCTTCTAATGACAACACTTCTAAAAACACAAAAGAACAAACAAAACCTATAACTAAAGAGATTACCAAAGTTTCCTATACATCATTCGCATACGATTTAGACGATGATTTGGAATATATTTATCATTATATGGTTGAAGGGCAAAAGTTGATAGGGAAGGTAAAAGGTATATATATCAAAGAGAGTACACATATGCGTTCTGTTGAAGAATTGTATTTACAACGTAATAAATATGTGAATGAAGATGAATACCCTCATGTATATATTGACCGTGAGCGTGTATGGACACCTAGACCTGATTCAGAAGAAGCACCAGAACATCCAGGTTGGCTTGTTATGGAAGTTTGCGGAGGACAAACGGATAGTAAACGCCAATTCATGCTCAATCAAATCAGAGCGTTAATCTACGGCGTTTGGTTGCTAAGTTGGAGTAAGGTGAAACTTTCTGAATCGTCAATCAAAGCAGATCCTAACATATGGCGTTCTATGAAAGATTTAATCAATTACGACTTAATCAAAAATGGTATTCCTGATGAAAGTAAATATAAAGAAGTCGAGAAGAAAATTATCGGTTTATATTTGAAAAGAGATAAATTACTTACAGAAACAATTACTACAACAACTACAAAGACAACGATAAAAATTAAACCTAAAACTTCGGTCGACAATCCTTCACAGAACGATAAGTCGACAGGCAAAAGGACAAACAGAACTTCAAATAAACCTCGTGTAGTTGTAGAGAAAAGTAAATATACTTTCCAACAAGCGCTTAATGCACAAATGGCTCATGGCATGCCTCAAAAATCTTATAGTTGGGGTTGGGGCAATGCTTCTAGGTCACAAACAAGTAAGTATATGAATCCTAACACTATATGGAATAGTTCAACTCAACGCTATCAAATGCTAGATTTAGGAAAATATCAAGGTATATCAGTAAGTAAGTTGAATAAGATACTTAAAGGTAAAGGCACTTTATCTGGACAAGGTAAAGCTTTTGCAGACGGTTGTAAGAAGTACAATGTAAATGAAATTTACTTAATCGCTCACGCTTTCTTAGAGAGTGGATATGGCCGTAGTAACTTTGCTAGTGGACGTTATGGTATCTACAACTACTTTGGTATTGCAGCTTACGACAACAACCCTAACGCTTCTATAGCATACGCTAGACGTCAAGGGTGGACGAGTCCACGTAATGGTATTATAGGTGGCGCTAAGTTCGTTAGAAAACAATTCTTCAACAAAGGTAAAAACACATTATACAGAATGCGTTGGAACCCTAAAAACCCTGGACATATGCAATACGCTACTGCGATTGAATGGTGTAACTTCCAAGCTACAACTATTAGTAGCTTATACAAAAAAGTAGGTGCAAAAGGTATGTACTACATTAGAGATAAATATAGATAACAAGGCTATTCACTGTGAGTGGGTAGCCTTTAATAACTAGAAAAGGTGGTTTCTAATGCTAATAAATGTACTTAATTTAAATGACTCACAAGACGGCAATCGCATTAAACAAGGTGACTTATCGCACATGCGATACATCTTGTCTGACACTAACAACGATGATTTAAAACTAGATGGATTACCTGCAAAAGTTTTTCTCACTGACAGTACAGGTGTCAAATATATCTACGACACTACAGTTAGGCAATATGACAATGCCTATGTGTGCGATGTTGTAATCAATCAGATTATTCCTGCAAACACGTATTCATTAGAAATATGGGTGGATAACAAGTATGTATTCCCGTCTGACAATAAAGCGAAAATTCAAGTGACAGAGAGTGTGATTGGTAGACAATTAATCAACACACAAAACCATGATTTATGGCAAGAAATGATTGAATACGGTGTAAAAAACGGATTAATTAAGAACCAAACTGAAAGCGAAGAAAATTTTGTCATTGGAGAAAACGAACCGACTGACACAACTAAAATTTGGATTGACACTACTGGAGGTAATGAATAATGAAAGCTATACCTAAAATTTTTGACAAGGAAAAAGGGCAATGGATTGAATTAATGGCTAAACCTATAGCAGAGGAAGTAGTTAAAATTATGAAAGAAGATTGGTTGTCTAATAAAAAAACGATTGATTATTGGTTGCTAAGCTATAAAGAACAAGGTATGGCTGAACCTATTCAACTTGCTATATTTACTGATGGCAATGAAGTTGATGAAACATTAAAAAGTAATTTAGAGTGGAGTTTTAACGGTTATGTATCTAATCTACAAAACAAAAAACTCTTTAATTTACAGGGTTTTATAAACGATTGCTATAGTAGAAAAATAGAATTACCTAAACAATTCAAAGTCAACGCTACTGTAAATTTCGATAGTTTAGATGAGCCTATTTACTTACAGGAAATCGACAATATAACTACTAATGTTGATGTAATAGGTATGTTAGATGAATCTTCTAAAGGTTCGATTGAAGTTAAGTATATTTATAACGATCACCCTATAGAAGAGAAGAAATTAATAAAAGAGAACAAGTAATTTAAGTCAACGCATTGCGTTGGCTTTTTAATTTAACTAAAAGGAGTGTTATATTTGAGAAATTTCTTAGGAATAAATTGGCATGTAAGATTTAATAATCCTATAGCTATTATTCAATTAATTGTAAGTGCATTTATGCCTATTCTTGTTTATTTAGGAATTGATTGGCATTCATTAACTACTTGGGGTGCTGTTGGAGAAGCTTTATTAAAATTTATTAGTAATCCAATTGCTGTAATTGGTGTGTTAGTAAGTCTATATATGTCGGCGGTAGACGGTACAAGTGCTGGTTTGTCCGATAGTTTAATGGCTCAAGAATATAAGAAACCTAATAAAGAATAGGAGGCCTATAAAATGGCAGAAAAATGGAATGGAGTACCAGTACGTTACGATTTACTACCTATTGGAACGCGTCGAAATGGAGAAGCATTGCACACTAAAAATGGAAAGCCAAGTTTTGCAGTTATTCATGATACTGGTAACCCAAATAGTACTGCACAAGATAATGTGAATTATTATAAAAATACGTATAATATTGGTTGGAGTATGGTAGCAAGCGCTCATATTTTTGTAGATGACAAAGAAGCAATTATATGTATTCCAGTTACAGAGGTAGCATGGCACGTTATGTTGAATACTACTATAGATAATCAGTGGTATAATGCTGACGCTGACTATGCGGCATTTGGTGTAGAAGCATGTTACTTCACAGATAAGAAACGCAGTTTAAAGTCGTTAGATAACGCAGCGCGTATCATGGCTTATCTTACTAAATTTTGGAAGATTAACTATAAAAATGAAATGCCAGGTCATCAAGACATACAGTATGACAAGCAAGATCCTGGAAACTTATTAGAAGCTTGTGGCTTAGGTCGTAATACGAGTATCTTTGATGGGTATGTAGCTAAATATATTGACGTCGTTAAAGTTCCCAAAGTTAGCAAGAAGAAAGCCGGAAACAAAGGTAAAAACAAAGAAAAACCTAAATCTAAACCAACAACTAAAGATTACCAAAGTGCAATCAATTATATGTATAGCCTGAAAGGTAAGTTTGTTGACTTTGATAATCGTTGGGCATATCAGTGTATGGACTTAGCAGTTGATTACGTATATCACATAACTAATGGCAAAGTTAGAATGTGGGGTAATGCGAAAGACAGTATCCTCAACATATTCCCTAAAGGTTGGAAGATTGTTAAAAATACATCAGATTATATACCTCCAGTTGGAGCAATTGGTGTATGTACGTATGGTATATATCAAAGATACGGTCACATCTATTTAGTTTGGGATAATAGTGGAGGAACTAACACACAAACTGTATTAGAACAAAACTTTGATGGTAACGCAGATACACCTGCAAAACTACGTGTAGATAATTTTTATGGAACAACACATTACATCGTGCCATCGTTTGTTGACGAAGACTATGACGTTAATAAAATTAAAACAGTCACGACACGTAAGGCTACAAATAAATATAATGGTAAACGAGTACCTAAAAACCTAGTATGGAGTAAAACGCCGCATTACATTGCAAAAGCAGACAGTGCAGGTGTCACTATCTGCAAAGATGTTAAAAACGGATATATGAAGAAAACTAATCTGGTATACAAAGCAGGTTATAGTCCGTTTTACGTATATGAAGTACGTGAAGGTTGGGCGCGTGTTTATTCTGAAAGTAGTAATTACTGGGTATGGCATGAGCGTTTGATCATCACTAAAGAATATAAACACAATGAAACAAGAGATGGTAAAAAAGCTAGTAAGCAAACAAAAGAAATGAAGAAAATAGCAAAAAAATCTAAAAACAAGCTTTCTATAGGTCAAATACCACCTAAAAGATTAAGTTGGCAACGTAAAAAGTACTTTGCAGCACGTGCAGATAGCTTTGGTGCAACGATACTTAACAGACATGGTGGTAAAGGTAATTACTCATGGAATATGACTAATACAACATATGGTAAAGGTCAATTATTCTATGTTTACGAGATTATCGACGGTTGGTGTCGTGTACACGGTCCTAGTGATAACTACTGGGTATGGCACGAAAGACTTAGAATTACAAAAGTATATTAAATTATGTGGTATAATGCAGGTACCACGTCATTATACAAGGGGAGTCGCTATGACTACCCTATTTTTTATTGTATAATATTCTTTGTTCCCGATTTCAAACTAATACTATATTCTAAACCGCGTTCTTTATGAGCGTGGTTTTTTGTGTACACGTGTCAAATACGTGTCAAAATAGTTATAATCTTTTAGTTCTATTTAGAAAATAAATCTTTTAAAACACTGTACTTATGGCTATTTAGTTTTATTTAGAAATTTATTTTTATCCCTCCGTTTCCGTACTATACCGTTGATATGACGGGATTTCGAGAGAGTAAGTGTCAAATAAGTGTCAAGAGAATATTTCTCTAACACGTTGGCCTTGCTCTTTTTTATGTTCTTCTAATAAATGTGAATACGTGTCTAACGTTTGTGATATAGTAGCGTGACCTAAACGTTTACTTATATACTCGATTGGTATGCCTTTAGATAGTAAGTAAGATGTGTGCGTATGTCTGAGTGAATAGGGAGTTATATTATTATCGTTTAATCCTATCACTTCTTTTGCTTTTCTAAATGCTTTACTTACTGATGTATGACTAACCGAGAATAACTTGCCATCAATTCTACGCGGCATTTTAGCTAATTTTGAATTTATGTGCATTATATCTTTTGAATTAACTTCTACATCACGTTTTGAATTCTTTGTTTTTGTTCCAGGCAAATGAATTATGCCATTCACTTTGTTTAGATCTTTGTAAGTCATATTGATGACATCGCTATATCTTGCGCCAGTAATGCCTAATAGATATAGCAAAACATAACTTTCTTCATCTCTTTTCTTGAAATAATCTAGCAAGTTTAAATAGTCTTTTATCGTAATAAACTTAAATTTCTCATCTTTAGCTTTTTCAGTCCCTTTAATATTTACATTATAAGTAGGGTCTTTCTTCAAATAGCCATCGTATAACGCGTCTCTAATACATCTAGCAAGACAACCGTGAACTTTTCTTACTGTTTCATCAGTGTGACCTTGTGCGTATTGATTTAAAAACTTTTGATACTCACTACGTGTGATATTTTTAACTAACATATTTTCTCCGAAATACTCACTGAATAATTTAATCGATCTTTCATACCAGTAGAATTGTTTGCTAGATAACTGTTTCTTGTTCTTAATTTTTATCCAGTCATCGTAGTAGTCAATGAATTTTTTATTATCTTCAATGTTGTTGCCATCTTCTAAATCTCTAATAAATTGTTGTGCTGCGTTTGTAGCCTCAGCTTTTGTTTTAAATCCAGATTTACGTTTTTTGCCAGATTTCAAACTAGGGTGTTTAACATCATATTGCCATGATGAGCTTTTCTTATTTTTGCGTTTGGTTACTGTAAATGTTGCCATTTTCTGTGTTCCTCCTTAAAAAGGTAAAAAATAATAAGGGTAGGCGAGCTACCCGTAAAATTATTCTGCTGGTGTATTTTGAACTTCTTGTTGTCGTTTAGCCCAACTGTCGTAACCTTCATTTTTTCCTACCCAACCTGGACCACCTACATGTGCGTTTGGATTGTTCCAAACCTTTTCGCTTGCTTTACGAGCCTCCTCATACTCTGAACGTCCATATCCCATTTGTGACTCATCGTGTGTGGTAGGTTTTGTTCTATTCCATTCATCGATTTCAGCTTGCGACATATAACCGTTATTATTTTGTGGTTGTTGGTTATCGCTTTGTTGAGTGGTTTGCTTGCCTTGTATGCGTTCATTGTTTCCATTATTGCTTTGTGATTTACCATTATCGTTTTTAGATGTGCTTTCTGATTTGTTGTTAGTAGTGTCATCACTATTGTTTTTTGATTCAGATTGTTTCTCGTCTTTAGAATCAACTTTCTTATCATCTGATTTTTTATCTTTCTTTGGATCGTTAGATTTCTTATCTGATTTACTTTCCGACTTCTTATTATCATCCTTATTTGGTTTGTGTTCGTCTTGACCACATGCACCTAACACTAATAAACTTGCAAATATTAAAAATAGGACCTTTTTCATTTTACATTTCCCCTTTGTTATATTTAATTGTTAGCTATATCATCTGCAGCTGAATAATCTACAGTTTTTAATTTACTGACATCTATTTTCTTGTTGCCAAGTTTTTTACCTTCTGTTCCTTTAGTAGCTTTAAGTGTCACTTGCTTATCATTTTCTAATTCATAAGTGATAATACCTTTAGCAGTTTTACCTTTTTTAATTACATCGCCGTTATGTTTATCCCATTCTTCAAATTTACCAGTGTTTGGAGTAGGACCGACTTCAAGTTTACTTTCGGTGTTCTCACTATCTTGAACAGCCTCCATTGACGCTATCCATACATTCATTGGCGTTATTTGTTCGTTTCCATCTTTACTTTTAACTTCATATTTAAATGCTAATAATTTCTTTCCGTTATCTAAATCTTTATCGTTTACTAAAAAAGTATCTTTTATTTTTAAAACGGCTTGATCAAGCACTAAAGTATCGTTAGTGAACTGCACTTTATTTTCATCAACGGAAGATGATTTTTTTGAGTTGTTATTGTTGTTACTACATGCACCTAAAATTAAAAAACAAGATAAAACAATAAATAAAACTTTTTTCATTCTACTTTTCTCCTTTAAATAAATTTATATTAAAGCGCCACTAGGACGCTTATTAAAATATTTTCTGACTTGCTACAACTCTACCAATTATTTTTACTTCATCATCTTCTCCATAAACTTGTGGTAAATGTTCTGGGTTATTTGATTCCGGAATTAAGATGATTTGGTTCTTATTATATCTAATCCTTTTAACAGTGGCGTTATAACCATTAACCATAACAACACCAAGTTGACCGTTTTCTACTATAGAATCTTTTTCTACCACAACAACATCGTTTTCTTGGAAAATCTTGTCCATGCTATCGCCAGACACTTTTAAACCAAATTCCTCTTTATCTGAATTAAGTTTATTAGTAGCAAAGTATATGTAATCAATTAAATTTTCTTCACTATATATAGGTAAGCCGGCAGATATTTTTGAAACAACTGGTATCTTTTTGACTGGTAGGGTTTCGAGTTGAGGTTGTGGTTCTTTTTGAAATAAGTCTGTCGGAGTCACGCCGAGAGCCTCGCAATAATTCATTATATCTATTTCGTCAATACCACGAGTTCCATTTTCATGAGATGAAATAGTATTTTGTTTGTAGCCAGTCAACTTACTTAAATCATTTTGAGTTAGTTTTTTCTGTTTTCTTAGTTCTTTTATTCTTTTCCCTATTACATTTTTACTCATTTGGTATCACTCCTTGAGATAAATATAACACATCTATAATAAGGAAACAATAAAAATATTACAAAATGTGATAAAAAATGCTTGAAGTATATCACAAATCGTGATATAGTTTGTATACAGTCATCGGAGGTGATAATAAATGACGGCAACAGACAAAAAGAAAATTCTAAAAGAAAAATATTTAAAGCCTAAAACTAAATTACGTAAACTTAGATTATCTGAAGAATTTACTACCGAATACGTAGCTAGTTTGATAGGGTTACAACGTAGACAATACGAACAGAAAGAACAAGGTAAATATCCATTCAATGATTATGAAATGGAGATCTTAGCTAAAACATTTGATGTTAGTATTGAAGATATTTTTTTTAATCACTAATATCACATTACGTGATAAAAGGTAGGAGGTAATCAAATGGAAGAGCAAAATAAAAAACCTCAAACTACTCATGGCATTGAGCAGAGTGAGGCTTACAATCCAAAACTTATAACAATCGAGTGCAATGAAAGTGGTTTTCATATCATTGCTCATGGATTAAAAACTTAACTTTTTAAAGGAGAAATTCAAAATGCGAGATTTAAAAAAGATACATGAGATAGCAATCAAAATTTTCGAATTAGCAGAAAAAGAAAAATGGAGCAAAGAGGAATTGCTTACGACAATCGACCTCTTACATCTCCAAAATCAAAACTATTTAACGGAGTTATCTAATTTAGATACTAAATTGTAAAAATACTGATACGTTTTACCGGTGTTTTCAGTATTTGTATGAGAATGAGTGGGGTTATTACTATTTACTCGCGCATTCAAATGATTTAAATAGCTTTTAGTTAACTCTAAAGCAATTTCTTTATCAGACATAATATCACCTCCTTATAAGGAGTATAGCAGAAAGGAGTATAAACAATATGCAAGATTTACAAGTATTTAATTTCGAAGAATTACCAGTAAGAACATTAACAGTAAACGAGGAACCATGTTTTGTAGGGAAAGACGTTGCAGACATTTTAGGTTACAAAAGAACAGCAGACGCAATCAGAGAACATGTTGATGTTGAAGATAAAGGGGTCGGTAAAATACAGACACCTGGAGGAATGCAAAATGTAACATTAATCAACGAATCAGGGTTATACAGCCTAATCTTCTCATCAAAATTAGAATCAGCTAAACGTTTCAAACGTTGGGTAACATCAGAAGTTTTACCTACATTAAGAAAAACTGGAACTTATCAAATTCCTAATGATCCAATGCAAGCACTCAAGTTGATGTTTAAAGCGACGGAACAAACTAAAGAAGAAATTGCGACAGTGAAAGCAGATGTTATCGATTTGAAAGAAAACCAAAAGTTAGACACAGGAGATTACAACTTGTTGTCTAGAACAATCAATCAACGAGTTGCTCACATTCAAAAGATACATGCAATAACAAATCAAAAACAACGCAGTGAATTATTCCGAGACATCAATTCAGAAGTCAAAAAGATGACAGGCGCAACATCAAGAACAAATGTAAGACAAAAGCACTTTGATGATGTTCTATCAATGGTTGCTAACTGGTTCCCGTCACAAGCGACATTATACAAAATAAAGCAACTAGAAATGGAATTTGAAAACGAAGTATAAGGAGTGATAGCAATGGAATACATTGGGTTCGCAGACGCCAAAGAATTCGTAAAAGTAAGTGGCATTTCTAAAAATGATTTAGAAAAGCACGTTTATAGCAATAAAGAGTTCCAAGAGAAATGTATGTACAGATTTGGCAAGAATCATAAACGCTACATCAAGATTAGACCGGCAATTGACTTTATAGAACAAAATTTAATGGTGTCAGAAACGGCACTTTAGAGGAGGTTTACTGAAGAAAGAGGATATATCGAAAAAACTTTTAGAAAGGGTGGATTAAATGAAGTACTTACTAAGTTACATGACGATTTTTATCGCAATGATCATCACATTACTTTTAGGAGGTGGTTTCACAACAGTATTAGGAATTGCGATCTTAACGCTAATCTTTAGCACATTCTTCTGGGAAAAGTGGCTTGAGATAACAAAAAAGACTGAAACTTGCGCCAACAAGTAACAGTCAGAATCTAATCAAAATATACAACTTAATTTAATCAAAATATACGGAGGTAGTCAAGTTGAGACGCAAATTATTAAAAACGGCCAATGATTTAAATAAATTGATTTTGAATAGTGATGAAAAAGTGAAAGCAGAATTTCATACTTTTGATAATGGAGAAGTTGGTATTACCTTTTGGCACTATTCTCAAAAATATGAAAGTGACTGTAATCATCTGAATTTCTACGAATTTTTCACAGATAAAGAATTACAAAGAAATTTTGAATTAGCAAAAGATGTCATTGCAGGGGAGTGTTTAATCGATGAGTAATTTATTTGAATTAAAAGATAGTTACCAACAAGTTTACGACCTTATTGCAGAACAAGAAGATGAACAAATTTTAAAAGATACGCTAGCAAGTATTAATGATGCTATCGAAGATAAAGCAGATGGATATGTAGCAGTTATTAAATCTTTAGAAGCAGATAACAATGCTATAGATGAAGAGATAAAACGTTTAAGACAACGTAAAACTTCTAATCAAAACGGCGTCAAACGTTTAAAAGAAAGCTTACAGGAAGTTATGGAGCAGACAGGTAAAGAAAAGTTTAAAACCGCGCTTAATTCGTACAGTATTGCTAACAACCCACCTAGCTTAGATGTAACAGATGAAAGTTTAATACCTAAACAATATTACGTTGAACAAGAACCTAAGCTGGATAAAAAAGAGTTGTTAAAAGCTGTTAAAGACGGTTTAGAACTCAATGGAGTAGAACTAAAACAAAGTAGAAGTTTGAGGGTGAGATAGATGACTGAAGAAAAACAAGAGCAAGATATCCTAACTCAACTAGGGATTAAAGATATCAGCAAACAAAATGCTAACAAATTTTATAAATTCGCTATCTACGGAAAATTCGGTACAGGTAAAACAACTTTTTTAACTAAAGACAATAATGCACTTGTGCTTGATATTAATGAAGATGGAACAACAGTTACAGAAGATGGTGCAGTGGTACAAATTAAAAATTACAAACACTTTGCTTATGTAATAAAAATGTTACCTCAAGTAATCGAGAAGCTAAGAGAAAATGGAAAGCAAATAGACGTGGTAGTGATTGAAACAATACAGAAACTACGCGATATCACTATTGACGACATCATGAATGGTAAGACAAAAAAGCCCACATTCAATGATTGGGGAGAGTGTGCTACACGTATTGTTCATATGTATAGATATGTCTCTAAGTTACAAGAGCGATATCAATTCCATTTAGCGATAAGTGGTCATGAAGGTATCAACAAAGATAAAGACGATGAAGGTAGCACAATTAATCCCACTATCACGATTGAGGCACAAGATCAAATAAGAAAAGCAGTTGTAAGTCAATCAGATGTTTTAGCAAGAATGACAATTGAAGAGCATGAGGAGAACGGACAAAAGTCATACGAGTATGTACTTAACGCTGAACCCTCTAACTTGTTTGAAACAAAAATAAGACATGCAAGCAATATAACGATTAACAATAAGAAATTTGTAAACCCTAGCATAACGGACGTAGTACAAGCAATCAGAAATGGAAATTAAAAATAACTAATAAGGACGGTATAAAATTATGAAAATTACAGGACAAGCGCAACACACTAAAGAAACTAATCAAGAGGCATTTATGAAAGGCGGAGACTTCTTAGGAGCAGGAGAATTCACAGTTAAAGTAAAAGATGTTGAATTTAATGACAAAGAAGGAAGATATTTCACTATCGTATTTGAAAATAACGAAGGTAAACAATACAAACACAATCAATTTGTACCACCATTCCAACAAGATTTCCAAGAAAGACAATACATTGAATTATTAAGCAGACTAGGAATTCAACTTAATTTACCTGATTTAACTTTCGATACAGACAGATTAATAAACAAAATGGGAACAATCGTACTTAAAAATAAGTTTAACGAAGATCAAGGTAAATATTTCGTCAGATTATCTTTTGTAAAAGTTTGGAACAAAGGTGACGAAATCGTAAATAAACCCGAACCTAAAACTGATGAAATGAAACAACGTGAACAACAAGCCAACGGACAGCAAACGCCAATGACAAAACAAGATAATCCTTTTGGTAATGCTAATGGACCGATTGATATTAGTGATGATGATTTACCTTTCTAGGACGTGATTAAATGCAGCGTATTACAAGATACCAGAGAGATAACGACGGTACTTATTCCGTCGTTGCTACTGGTGTTGAATTAGAACAAAGTCATATCGACTTATTAGAAAATGGTTACTCACTCATTGCAGAAGTTGAAGTACCTGATAACAAAAAATTATCAATAGATCAACGTAAAAAGATTTTTGCATTATGTAGAGATATTGAGTTGCACTGGGGAGAACCTGTGGAATCACTAAGGAAAAGGTTTCAAGCAGAACTTGAAATTATGAATGGTTACGAAGAAATAAGTTTACGTGACTGTTCAATGAGAATAGCGAGTGAATTAATAGAGTTGATTATAGCTTTTATGTTCCATCACCAAATACCAATGAGAGTAGAAACGAGCAAATTGCTAAGTGGAGATAAAGCTATGTTGTACTGGGCAACGGTCAATCGAAACTGTGTAATATGTGGGAAATCAAACGCCGACCTCGCACATCACTACGCAATAGGTCGTGGTGCTAACCGTAAGAAGATGCAGCATTACGATTATGAAGTGTTGGCTTTATGCAGACGACACCACCAAGAACAGCACAACATAGGCGTTAAGTCATTCGACGAAAAATATATCTTACAAGATAGCTGGATAAAAGTTGATGAGCGCTTAAACAAAATGTTGAGAGGAGTAAAAAATGATAGATAGATTTGATGTAGGAGAACGTATAAATGAACGAAGAACACGATTAGGAATGACACAAAAAGAATTAGCTATTAAAACTGATACAACAAAATCAACAGTTCAAAAATGGGAATCTGGTATGCATTTACCTAAAAAAGAAACAATCCCTAAAATAGCTAAACATCTAAAATATAGCGAAGGATATCTATTGTACGGGGAGTGATAGAAATGACTTTAGGTAGTCGTATTAAACAACACAGACAGGACAAAGGTCTGAATATGAGAGAGTTTGGAGAATTAATTGACAATGCGTCAGACAGTATTGTTAGTAGGTGGGAAAAAGACATTTCAAAACCTAACGTTAAGCGACTTAAATTAATCGCTGATGACATGAATATTACTGTAACAGAGTTACTGAATGGAAGTGATAAAACGTGAGCAATCTACTAATTGACGATTATCCAATACTTGTACTTCCTGCGTTAGCAAGTGAGATAGGACTTAATGAAGCAATTGTATTACAACAAATGCACTACTGGTTGAAGAAAAGTAATCATAACTACGATGGTAGACGCTGGATATACAATTCATTCCCTGAATGGCAAAAACACTTTCCTTTTTGGTCTGTAATGACAATCAAGCGTGCAGTATATAGTTTAGAAAAACAAAATCTATTGTATGTAGGCAACTATAACAAAGCTAAATTCGATAAAACGAAGTGGTACAGCATCAATTATGAAAAGTTAGAAGGTATGAAACGACCATCGTATCAAAATGATACGACGAACGTATCAAAAAGAAACGATGGAGTGTATCAAAATGATACGACCAATACCAGAGACTACACAGAGATTACTACAGAGACTACTAACAATAATATATTGTCGGGCAACCCGACTGCGTATCCTTACAAAGATGTAATTGACTACCTTAACCAACAAACAGGTAAGAATTACAAATCTACTACTAAGAAGAATCAAACAGTCATACGAGCAAGAACTGATGAAGGTTTTTCACTAGATGACTTCAAAAGAGTTATAGACAACAAAGTTGCAGAGTGGAAAGGCACAAACATGGAGAAGTACCTAAGACCTGAAACATTATTTGGTACTAAATTTGAGGGTTACCTCAACCAAGAATTACAACCTAGTGGCATGGATCAGTTAGAACGTATGAAGTACGACGAGAGTTATTGGGACTAGGAGTGATTATAAATGCAATCAATGGAAAGTTTAGCTAGAAATATCAAACCTAGTAAAAATATCGTAGAAGAACAACATAACCTTAAATGTAGTAAATGTGGGAACACATACGACTATTATAAGTTTAGTAACGGGCATGAATTTAGACATGGTTGTGACTGTTCAATGATACAAGCTGGTAAAGAAGCAGAGAAGAAACGCAAGCAAAAATATATAAATAATATCTTCAATCAATCTACTGTAAACGGTTCGCTAAGAGATGCAACAGTAAATAATTACAAACCTCAGAACGAAAAGCAAATATACGCCAAAAAAACAGCCATAGAGTACGTTAAAACATTCTCGGTAGATAAACCTAAGTCTTTAATCTTACAAGGCTCATATGGTACCGGAAAAAGCCATATAGCGTATGCCATAGCTAAAGCAATTAAAAACGAAGGATATTCAGTCGCTTTTATGCACATTCCAATGTTGATGGAGCGCATCAAAGCGACATATAACAAGAATGCTGCAGAAACAACAGATGAACTTGTACAACTACTAAGTAACATAGATTTACTAGTACTTGATGATATAGGTGTAGAGAACACTGAACACACATTAAATAAACTATTCAGCATTGTAGATAACAGAGTTGGAAAGAATAACATCTTCACTACAAATTTTAGTGATAAAGAACTTAATCAAAACATGAATTGGCAACGGATCAATTCAAGAATGAAACATAACGCTAGAACCGTAAAGGTACTAGGCGATGACTACAGGGAGCGTGACGCATGGTAACGAAAGAGAATGTTATGCAAATACTTGAGTGTTCCGATGTGTATGCTCAAAAAATGATTGATTGGTGCAGTGGTAATCAAACTGCACTCATCAAGCTAATTAATGACAAGGTAGAAGAAAAAAGTAACAGACAGGCAATAACGGAGGTGTCTTAATGGCAATTTTAGAAAAATATTACCTTTATAGACCAGACGGAACAGAAGAAATAAAAGTAGAAAAACGCGAATCTAATTTGAACATCGTTAAATCACTCACAGGCGCTCATTTTAGCGATGAAAGTAAAAAGATGACTGATAGTGAGTTGAAACATTTTAAAGGCGTGTACGACCTTCTATATGAAGAAGAATTAGGGTTGCAATCAACAATATTTGATTTCTAGGAGTGGCAATGTGAGTAAATACAATTCTAAAAAAGTTGAATATAAAGGCGTCACTTTTGATAGCAAAGTTGAATGTGACTATTACCAACATTTAGAACGTAACTTGGGCAATGAATATGATCATATTGAATTACAACCTAGATATGAGTTAATACCTAAGTTTGATAAACAACGTAAAACAGAATATATAGCCGACTTTGCATTATGGAAAAATAACAAGCTGCTTGAAGTGATAGACGTCAAAGGAATGCCAACAGAAGTAGCAAAGTTGAAAGCGAAGATATTCAGATATCAAAACAGAGAAGTACCACTCACATGGATATGTAAAGCGCCTAAATACACAGGTCAAGAGTGGATAACGTATGACGAACTAATTAAGGTACGCAGAAAGCGTAAAAAGGAGAAGATGAAGAATGGCAAAGGTTAAAGTTGAGAAGAAAATGAACTTATTAGAATTGATTGATTGGGCTTGGAAGAATGGAGTTAAAGAAAAAGCATTTTATAGCAATATTGACGGAGGTTCTGTGTATTTTGACATGGTACAAACAGTTTCTGTAGAGCATTCAATTGGCAAAGATGAAACTTTCACAGTGGAAGTTGAAGAAGAGCTTACAGAAGGTACAAAAATCTCAGAAATGCTTGAGATATTTCAAGATAATAATGGAACGCAATGGTTCGGGGATTCTATTGAACAAGTAAAAGATGACTTTAGTAGAGAATTCTGGTTAAAAGACGGAGACACAATGACACTCATCTGGAAAGATGGCGAATTGGTAGGTGATGAGTGAATGGTTAACAGAGAAGAAACAATCACAGTCGAAGCAACAATGAAAGTTAGATGTAAGTATCCAGTTTGGGTAAACAATCAAATTACTGCAAGTGATGAAAAGGAACGCATTTTAGATTTAATCAGTAACAACCCTGACAAAGAGTTGATGAACGAAGATTTTGAACTAGTTGAATTAATAGAGGTGGAGTAAATGGAATTAGCAAAGAATAGAACGATTGAATTTAAAAATAATAGATTATATTACGTTGTAAAAACTGAAGAACAGAAACACTTATTGCCAGTTGAAGATGTACACGAAGCTGAATATACAGGAACACCATGGAAACTTATTGTAAGACGTATTAAGTATTCTGGTTACAGTCCTGAAGAAGCTTTATTCGAAGATTATAACGAACAAGATACAGAAGCAAAAGAGAGAAAACGACTATCTCAATTAGAACATGAGGACAGAATGAGGTTAGTTAGATTAGAACGACAAAAAGAACTTAATCTAAGACGTAAGAAACCTCACTTGTTCGAAGTGCCTCAAAAACATTCTCGCAGCGAATGGTGTAAGTACCTTATGGAGAACGACATATTCCCTAGAAAGGTGGTTGGATCATGAGTATTAAAGATTTGAATAGAGGCGATAGAATCAGAATGCAAGAAGTTAATGGTGATGAAATTACAGTGCAAATAGAAGGTGTATATCGTTTAACTGGGTCAAAAACTGAGCCAAAAACTGGGTCAAATCTTGCTATAGATAAATGGCTTGCTGATGTAGAAGCAATTGACGGGAGAACTTGGACTATTGATGATAGTTACGATTTTTACTCATTACCTGATGAAAATGAAGAAACTAAAAAGACATTAGATGACAAGGTTAACCACCCGTCGCATTACACGTATGGAAAAATAGAAGTAATAAATTTCATAGAACAGGTCACTAAAGATTACAAACCAGAATTATCATTTGCTATTGGTAACGCAATCAAGTATATAAGTCGAGCTAATCGTAAGAACGGAAAAGAAGATTTAGACAAAGCACGTTGGTATCTAAACAGAGCATTTGAGAAGTGGGAGGGTTAATTATGGTATATATGTACGAACCATTTAGCCACACAGTGACTAAGACAGACTTAACTCATTTGCACAACATTACAGGTATTCCACTCAACACACTGTGGTACCAAAAAGAACGTGGCACATATAACGATAAGCTAAAGTGTTTCTTTACCGACACAATGCCTAGAGTGAATAAGAAACAGGAGTTTAACGAAAGAGTTGTAACAAAAGATGAAATTTGGAAGTACAGCGAGAAGTACGATCTATACGTAAGTAACTTAGGCAGAATGAAAAGACCTGATGGAAGATACAAGTTTGCGAATGGATGTAACGGTATTTCCACAGTTATTTATAAAAACAAGAAGTATCGTGCAGCAGATATTGTATATGAAACATTTATCGGTAATTTGAGAAATGGATTACATGCATATCCTAAAGACAGTAGATATAACAACCTTACGGCAGATAACTTATTCCAATCTACATTGCAAAAATATAGAGTGTATCGCAGAAATAAAGGCGTATCTAAACCAGTATATCTAGTAGATAGCGACAACAAAATTGTAGAAGAATTTGCAAGTACAGTAGAAGCTGGAAAAGTATTATTCATAGACAGACGAAACATTGCTAGAAAGTGCAACCGTAAACATGTAAGTGACGGATTGATGTATATGTGGGCAGACGAATACGAGAAGATGAACGCATGATACTATCCGACACAATCAACCAAAGATATAGATACAACACACAAGGTAAGACACCTACAGAGATACAGCAGGAGTTACGACAGATAGGTGTTAAAGGCTTTGTGGTTAAGGTAGCAGGAAACAGAGTGACGATGAAAGTTAGTGAGAACGATATTAAAAAGAACAGGGAGTGTTTGAGATGATACCTAAATTTAGAGTTTGGGATAAAACTAATAAAGAAATGCTCGAGTGGGAAGAATTAGATTTTACAAAAGAACGTGGCGAAGATGAAATAACTATATTTGAACCAACAGGACAATTTGCACATCCTATATTTTTCTATGACGCTATGCAATCAACAGGCTTGAAAGATAATGATGGTATCGAGTTTTATGAAAAAGATATTGTTAGAAATATTGATAGTGAAGAATTAGGTGTAGTTGAGTATGACGAAGGTCAATTTCGTGTGAGTTATAACGGTGTGTCAGAACAATTGTGGGAAATTGATAAAGATTTACAAATCATCGGCAACATCTATGAAAAACCAGAGTTATTGGAGGATAACTAATTGGACATCAACAACTTATACACCTACAAAGCAACATGCACCAATGTAGTTGACGGGGATACTTTGGATATCTTACTGGACTGTGGCTTTGATACCTACGCTAAACGTCGTGTACGTTTGCTAGGTGTCGATACGCCAGAGAGAGGACAAGAGAATTATAAAGAGGCAACCGACTTTACTAAAACGTGTGTAGAAGGCAAAAAGATATACGTACAGACATACAAGAGTGATGTGTTCGGTAGGTATCTCGCTAATGTGTGGTACGAGAACGGGCAACGTAGTTTGAATGATGATCTAAGAAGTGCAGGATTATTGAAAGAGAATTCTAAATGGAATGAGGGATAGGAAGTGGCAGGAATAACTAAGGAACAAGTATCAGAGTTCATTAGAAACAATGACTTAGATTGGGATGAAAGCTATCCACGTAGTGACTGGTGGAAGTTCAGAGATGAACGCGACGCTTACAAGAAACAACGTGATGAACTCATCAATGATATGTCAGAGATTAAAAAGAAGGCAGAAGCGTTTGATGAGATATTGGAGATAACAGAGGAAGATTGTTGGGCAGAAGATTTTGCAGTTTATATATCTCAAGTCATCGATAAATATAAGGAGGCTAACCATGAAGGATAAAGATTATAAACATGCATGGCTAGAGTTGAAAGAAGAAATGCTTTTTCAATATCCGATAATACTTCATATGACAAAAATGGCTGATGGTAAAGAAGATGAAAGTTCATTATTTCAATTAGGAGAACTTCTTAAACGCATGGACGAACTCGACGGAACACATGAGTTTCAAAATTTATTAAGTGATTTGGAGCGTGGTAGTGATGAAAAAATATAGAGTGATGTTTGAAACGTTTATTCATCCAGCTTTCTTCTTTCATCCATGTTATATAGTTGAAGCAAATAGTGTTGAAGAAGCTAAAGAAAAGGGGCAAGAAGCATTTAATAGCCACCCTAACAATGTGAAGTTACAAAGAGAAATTGTAGAAGTTCAAGAAATCAAGGAGGAGCAATAAATGACTAATCAATTAACAATAGATCAATTAATTAAACTAGTAGAACAATGGAGTATTGATAAAGATTTACACAATGGTAATTCAGATAGACAAGCGCTTAAATTCTATGAAGAAGCAGGCGAAGTTGCATCAGCATTATCTCGTGGGCAAATGGATGCATTGAAAGATGGCATAGGCGATACAGTCGTTACATTAATTATTTTGGCACAACAGCATGATATGACATTACAGGAGTGTTTACAGTATGCGTATGACGAAATTAAAGGGAGAAAAGGAAAGACAATTAATGGCACATTCATCAAAGAAGCAGACCTTAAAGAGTAAGGACATAGTAGCAGAGATTAAAAAAATACTTCGCAAAGAGTGAGGAGTAGATAAAGTGAGTAATTTTATTGGAAGTTTTAACATGCCTAAACAACAATTAAAAGAATTATCTGATGCAGAATTGGCTATGCACTTTACGTATATGGAAGAACGATTTAAGAAACTAAACAAAATAAAGTTTAATTGCAAATTACCATTAGGAAGAGATGAATGTGAAATTTTAACAATTCCAAGCAAAACACAGAAAGAATTTAAAAATATATTCGGAAAAGTTATGAAAGATAAAATCGCAGAGGCACACAATGAATTTGTGAGACGTAATATCGGAACATACGAAACTAACGTAAAAGAGGTGCTTGGTAAGTGACACAATACCTAATCACAACATTCACTGATTCATCAGGTATACAACACAAACATGTAGCAAAGCTTAAGGATAATCAGACGGCAACTGTGGTTAATGCAGAGAGTAAAGAAAAGGCTTTGGAAAAGCACAAAGTACAAATGCAAGCTGAAGCGATAAAGAAACTCGGTAAATTTCTAAAGGGTTTGACGGACAGACTGAATAAGGAGTGAACGGAATGAGTGATTTCAAAATAATAACTTCAGAATTAATTAGCAAAGGCATTGAGTTTGAAATAGAAGATGACACCTTGATTGTTGGTGATTGTTCAGTAATCAATTATGGCGACGTGTATTTTTTAAAATTGTCCGGAATTAATACTCAACAAGGAATGACTGTTAAGCAACCTATAGTTATAGCAGATTTCTTATGTAGTTATTATTACTTATTAGAAGATCATAATAGTATCACTGTAAAAGATATTAATTTTAAAAGTGAGGTGCGTAGTAATGATTAAAAGGGTAATCAAAATATGGTTCACCATCGCAATGTATGAGTTGGGCAAATGGATTGGCAGAGAAGTTTATTATAAGTTAACTGCAAATGATGAGGTGGAAGTGCCTAAGGACTTTGACGAGAATGACCACGCTCATTTAAATGGCATATACGGAGGTTATTAAATATTGGGTGAAATTATATATATGATTACAATTATAACATTGTCTATAGTCTTTGTTTTAATGGAGATATTTATAATATATCTTTTTGTTGAAGGAATTAAATACAAGGAATATGTAACGATTGGGTTTTCCGTTACCATGTTTTTACTTTCTATCTTGCTATTTTTACACTTTTTATATTTTGGGATTTTAGGAGGTTATTAATGTGATTTGGATAAGTTTTTCATCGGTAATAATTGTGTTAGTACTGTGTATTTTTGCTATATATAAGTGGATTAAAGCAGAGAAAAGAGTTAATGAGTTACAGGAAGATAAACATGGATTGCAATTAGATAAGTTACATTTAGAAAGAGAGGTATCTTGGTTGAAAAATAAGGATAATAAAAACAACATAGGCAAATACGTGGTTGAGTTAAAAAAAGGAGTATATTTAGTGAAAAAATATATAGGTAGTTATGGAAACACATGCATAATCACTGACAATGTATTTGAAGCTTTATCTTACGACGATTTATATTCAGCTAAAGAAGATGCATGTAGTTTTAACGGACGTGTACTAGAACACAAACCTAATTTAGAGGTGGTCAAACAATGTGGGGCGTAATAGCAATCATTATATTAGTTTTACTACTATTTGGCTCTATACTTGAACAGAATGATCTAAAACATCAGTTGGAAGTAAAAGAGTATGAGATTAAAACACTTAAAGATAAGTTAGAGAATGGAGGGTAAGTGATGTTTTATAAATCTAAGTGGATGAGATTAAAGACTTTAGTTTTTAATTTAATTTTGATGATGCAAAACGATAAAGACCGTAGTACCCATATTAAAATCGGTGAAATTGTAGCTTTAGAAGGTATATTAAGTAAAATGGATGAAATAGACGGCGGTAATGATTTTCAAAATTTAAAGTATGAAGAACATAAGAAACGAATCGATGAAAAAAACAAAGGGAATTAAAGAAAATGGAGGGTAAGTATGATAACGATTGAACGACACGATATAAAGAAACTGGAAGATTATATCAAGAACATAGAACGCTACAGACGAGAGTTAAAAGTAAGAGAGTATGAACTACTAGAAAACCACGAACCCGAGAATGTAGGAGCAGGTAAGAGTAATATACCAGGCAATCCTATTGAGAGAGAATCAATTAAGAAGTTAAGTGACAATCGTTATAACAACTTACGTAACATTGTAAAAGGTGTAGATAAACTTATTTATGAATCTGACGAAGATACACAAGACTTAATGCGTTTGAGATATTGGGAATGTCCGATTGGTTGTAGTGAGTGGGAGGATATAGCTGACTACTTCGGTACAAGTAAGACGAGTATATTAAGACGACGTGACGCAATGATAAATAGATTGGCAGAATTCATAGGTTATGTGTAGGGTGGACTTTTGAAGTGTGTAAGTCCGTTTATAATCGGTGTATTATGATATTGTAAGAATTACCTCACAAGACATAGTGTTTATCCTTTCGCACTATGGTGGGGTATTCAATTCAAAGTGATTGGATAAGTGCTTATCGTCCTTGATTAGACGTTGCGCATCCGATTGCTTAACTATCCGTCAGAGTGGCGGGTAGTTTTATTGAATCTTACAACACGGCTTCCGATACGATGATATGAATACTTGACATGTAATTTTTCTCCTCCCTTAATTAGTTATCCGTGAGAACACACGGGTAACTTATTTTTATGTATTGATGTGACATAGAGGTGTGACATGAGTACATAAACTCAAATAAATAACAAAACATAATCATTAGGCACTGTTTACGCAGTGTCTTTTTTTATACGTCAAACAAAGGTGTTTAACCGTGAGAGTAGGTGGTAATATACGATGACTAACATGCAAAATAACGCAACATTCGGGGCGTACTTAGAATTAACTAAGAAACAACAAGAATATATACGTTTGAAGAACGAAACAGATTTAGCAGAGGGAGAGATAGCAGTAGAAATTGACGTTAATCGTTCTACTATATCCCGTTGGAAGCATAATGATAAATTCAGAGAGGGTTTTAAAGGTTACCAAGCAGAGCATTTATCTAAGCAGGTACCGAAAGCCTTACAAACGATGATTAACTTGTTAGACGCTAAAAGCGAACTAGTACGCTACCAAGCCTCTAAAGATATATTAGATCGTACAGGATATACACCTGTAGAAAGACAGCAAATCGAAACGACTGCGACGGTACAATTCAATGACGATATCGATTAACCTATCTGAACTGTTACCTAAACACTTTCATAGCTTGTGGAAAGCGACTAAAGATAGAGAGAAGCTGAACATAGTAGCTAAAGGTGGACGTGGTAGTGGTAAGTCCTCTGATATATCTATCATCATTACACAGTTAATCATGCGCTATCCTATGAATGCAGTTGTAGTACGTAAGACGGATAATACATTAGCTACATCAGTATTTGAACAAATCAAGTGGGCGATAGAAGAACAAAAGGTGTCGCACCTATTCAAAGTTAAAGTGTCGCCAATGGAAATCACATACGTACCTAGAGGGAATCGAATTATCTTTAGAGGGGCGCAGAACCCTGAACGATTAAAGTCGTTAAAAGATAGTCGGTTCCCTTTTTCTATCATGTGGATAGAGGAGTTAGCAGAATTCAAGACAGAGGACGAAGTCACAACAATTACTAACTCTATGTTACGTGGAGAATTAGATGACGGATTGTTCTACAAGTTTTTCTTTAGTTATAACCCACCTAAGAGAAAACAATCGTGGGTTAATAAAAAATATGAAACCTCATTCCAACCAGATAACACATTCGTACATCATTCAACGTACTTAGATAACCCTTTTATATCTAAGCAATTTATACAAGAGGCAGAGAGTGCTAAAGAACGTAACGAACAACGTTATCGTTGGGAGTATATGGGTGAAGCGATTGGTAGTGGTGTTGTACCGTTTAACAATTTACAAATAGAGAAGATACCCCAAGAAATGATTGACGGTTTTGACAACATAAGGAATGGCCTTGACTTTGGATATGCTGACGATCCGTTAGCGTTTGTCCGTTGGCATTATGATAAAAAGAAACGGGTTATTTACGCTATCGATGAATATTACGGTGTTCAGATTAGTAATAGGCAATATGCAAACGAAATGTGGAAAAGAAAATATCAGTCAGACGACATTTACGCTGACCATGCCGAACCTAAATCAATAGCTGAATTAAAGCAAGAACATGGCATGAAAAAAGTAAGACCGGTTAAAAAAGGACCTGATAGCAGAGAATATGGTGAACAATGGTTATCTGATTTAGAAGCTATCATAATAGATCCAAAACGTACACCGAATATAGCAAGAGAATTTGAAAACATAGATTATCAAACTGATAAAGATGGAGATATTATTCCTAAATTAGAAGATAAAAACGACCATACAATTGACGCCACTAGATACGCCCTAGAGCGTGACATGAGGCAGAATAAACTTAGCATACTTACGTAAACGAGGTGATTAGCATTAACTGGCCGTGGGATAAACCATATCACGAACAAGTGGTAGAACAGATTAAACCGAAGTATGAAACGCAAGAAGAAATGATATTGCGCTTAGTTAGAGAACATAAAGAGAACATAGACAATATCACAATGGGTGAAAGATATTATAATCATCATCCAGATATACTAGACGCTCCTTTTAAAAGAGATGTGAACGGCGACTATGATGAAACCAAACCAGACTGGCGCATGTACACAAACTACCATCAAAACTTAGTAGACCAGAAAGTAGCTTATGCAGTAGCTAATCCGGTGACATTTGGTGTAGATAACGACAAAGCATTAAAGCAAATACAACATACACTTAATCACAAGTGGGATGACAAGTTAGTAGATATATTAACTGCTGCAAGTAATAAAGGTATCGAATGGGTTCAACCTTATGTAGATGAAGAGGGAGAATTTAAAACGTTTCGTGTGCCTGCAGAACAAGCTATTCCTATTTGGATTAATAAAGAAAGAGATGAACTACAAGCATTTATCCGTGTGTATGAATTAGACGGAGCAGAACGCGTTGAATATTGGACAAAAGATGATGTGACATTCTATGAATTGAAAGAAGGACAACTTATTCCTGATTTCTATCGTAGTGATGATCACATACAACCTCATTACTATCAAGGTAACAAATTGATGAGTTGGGGGCGCGTTCCTTTTATTCCGTTCAAGAACAACCCGCAAGAAGTATCTGACTTATTCATGTACAAGACAATCATAGATGCATTAGATAAGCGATTATCTGATACACAAAACACTTTTGATGAATCGGTAGAGTTAATCTATATCTTAAAAGGTTATGAAGGTGAAGATATGAAAGACTTCATGCATAACCTTAAATACTACAAAGCAATTAGTGTTGCAGGGGAAAGTGGTTCAGGTGTAGATACTATCAAAGTTGAAGTTCCTATCGACTCTGTTAAGGAATACACGAAGATGTTACGTGATTACATTATAGAGTTTGGGCAAGGTGTAGACTTCCAACAAGATAAGTTTGGTAATAGTCCTAGTGGTATAGCGCTCAAATTTATGTACAGTAACTTAGACTTGAAAGCTAATAAATTGAAGAATAAAACACTTACTGCATTACAAGAATTATTGCAGTACATTATCGACTTCTACAGATTAGATGTGAAAGTGCAAGACATCGAGATTACGTTCAACTTCAATGTAATGGTAAATGAGTTAGAAAACTCTCAAATTGCTATGAATTCTACAGGGTTATTATCTAAAGAAACTATTCTTTCTAATCATGCTTGGGTTGAAGATCCTGTAGCTGAAATGGAAAGAATAGAACAAGAAAACATAGAACTCAATCAACAACTCCCTGACATTGAGGAGGGATTGAATGGCGAACAACAAAGACAATCCGAAGATAACCAACCAGAATGATATTGACAACTACATCGATAAACTGATTAATCAAGCTGACAAAGAAATAGAAACTCTATTTGCTAAACGTTTGAAAGAAATCAAACAGATTATTGCGGACATGTATGAAAAATACGATAGAGATGAACCACAAGTGACGTGGACTGAATTCAATAAATACAACAGGCTTAACAAAGAACTTAATCGTATAGGACAGATGTTATCTCAAGACTACAGAGAAGTCGCTAAGGCTATCAAACAATCACAACAGAACGTCTATATCGAAAAGTACATGATGAGCCTATTTTTGTATGAAGTAGCAAGTCAAACGTCTATGAACTTTGATATACCTACTTCGCAGACAATACAGACGGCAATTGAACAACCTATTGAGTTTATCAAGTTAGTACCTACACTACAGAAACATCGTGATGATACATTAAAACGTATTCGTACACACATAACACAAGGCATTATGAGTGGTGAGGGATATTCTAAGATAGCTAAAGCATTAAGAAATGATTTAGGTATGTCAAAAGCTCAATCAGTGCGTGTAGCTAGAACAGAAACAGGGCGTGCATTGTCACAAGCTGGATTAGATAGCGCAATGGTAGCTAAAGATAACGGACTTGATATGAAGAAACGTTGGTATGCTACTAAAGATACACGCACACGTGATACACATAGACACTTAGACGGCACTTCAGTCGATATTGAAGATAACTTTCATTCTAGTGGTTGTGTAGGTCCTGCACCTAAGTTGTTTGTAGGTGTAGCTAGTGCAAAAGAGAACATCAATTGTCGTTGTAAGTTGCTTTACTACATAAATGAAGATGAATTACCTACAACTATGAGAACTAAAGAAGATGGCGTAATACCTTTCACTAACTATAGAGAGTGGGAGAAGAATAAACGCAAAGCTAACACTTAATTGTGTTGGCTATTTTTTATGCCCAAATCATGCTCAAGGCGTTAAAAGGTGCAAACTCATGGTGGAAAAGACCACCGTAATAAAAAATGTGAGGAGTAATACAAATGAAACGAGAATTTTTACGTGGTTTAGGTCTGGAAGAGGAAACAGTTCAAAAGATTGTAGATGAACATCATGACACTTTGCGTGATTTTAAAAATAAAGCTGAAAAGACAGAATCATTGCAAGAACAACTTGATAAAGCAAACGAAGAACTGACTAATCGTGACAACCAAATCACAGAACTTCAAAAAGCTAAAGATGGGGATAATCAAGAACTTAAAGATAAGTTAGCAAACTATGAAAAAGAAAATACCCAATATAAAGCTGATATGAAGGAGTTAAAACTTAATAACGCTGTTAAGTTGGCAGTTGCTAAAGACGCAAACGACGCTGACGACATTCTAGCTTTCATCAATAAAGATGAGTTAGAACTACAAGATGATGGCAATGTTAAAGGTTTAGATAAAGCGATTGAATCGTTAAAAGAGTCTAAGCCTTATTTATTTGCTGAAAGTAAACCAAGTGGACGCACACCAAACGACGGTAAAACCGTAAATGGTGGAATTACGCAAGAAGAATTTAACAATATGAGTGTCGCAGAGAGAACTAATCTATTCGTTAACGATAGAAAAACTTACGACACTCTAATAAACAATTAGAAAAGAGGTAATAACATATGGCACAAGGAACAACAACTTTAAGTACACAAATCGTTCCAGAAGTATTAAAACCTATGATGCAAGCAGAATTAGATAAGAAGTTGAGATTTGCGCAATTCGCAGATATCGACAATACATTAGTAGGACAACCAGGTGACACTTTAACTTTCCCTGCATTTGTTTACAGTGGTGACGCTACAGTAGTACCTGAAGGACAAAAAATTCCTGTAGACAAAATCGAAACTAACAGACGTGAAGCTAAAATTCATAAAATCGGTAAAGGTACTGATATTACTGATGAAGCTTTATTGTCAGGTTATGGAGATCCACAAGGCGAAGCAGTACGTCAACATGGTTTAGCTATTGCTAACAAAGTAGATAATGACGTATTAGAAGCTTTACGAGGTACAAAATTAACTGTAAGTGCAGACATCGGCACATTAGCAGGTTTAGAAGCTGCTATTGATACATTTGACGATGAAGATTTAGAACCAATGGTATTATTCATTAACCCTAAAGACGCTGGCAAGTTACGTTCTAGTGCTTCTGCAAACTTCACTCGTGCGACTGAATTAGGCGATAACATTATCGTTAAAGGTGCATTTGGCGAAGCTTTAGGTGCAGTAATTGTACGTTCTAAGAAATTAGATGAGGGCGAAGCTATTTTAGCTAAACGTGGTGCAGTTAAATTAATCACTAAACGTGATTTCTTCCTAGAAACTGACCGTGACCCTTCAACTAAGACAACTGCTTTATACAGTGATAAACACTATGTAGCATACTTATATGACGAATCTAAAGCAGTTAAGGTAACTAAAGGCGCTGGAACTACAGATTCAGGCGCATAAAAGGAGGTAGTGACGTATGTATAAAGTAATCGAATACTTCACAGACTTACAAGACGACAACTACGAATATAACGTTGGAGATACGTTCCCTCGTAAAGGTTTAAATGTAAGTGATGAACGATTAACTGAACTATCCACAAAAGAAAACCGTCAGAATAAACCCCTTATTGAACGTGTAGAGAGCGATAAAGACTTAAAAGGTATGAAAGTATCTGAGTTAAGAGAACTCGCTAAAGAACGTGAAATAGAGGGTTTTTCTAGTATGAAAAAAGATGAACTCGTTGAAGCATTAGGAAGTGTTAAGTAATGAACGCACAAGACGTTAAATTATTAAATAATCTTTCACTTGATGATACTTCTAACGACGAAACAATAGAATTACTTATTGAAAAGTATCTGAATGTAGCAGAAGAATATTGCAATCAAACATTCAATAGGCAGTCATTACCTAGTAATGTAGAGAAATTTATTGCTAATTGTATTAAACAAGGTACGACTAGTAATATTTCTTCGCGTACTATGGGTACTGTGAGCTACACTTTCGTTACTGATCTACCTAAGGAAACATACGGTTACCTTAAACCATTTAGACGCTTACGTTGGACTGGTTATCATGTTTAATCCATTAGACGAGTTTCCTCATACAATCGAATTAGGTTCAAGAGAGGTTGTAGGAGAGTATCCACGTGAACAAGAGCGCTTTAAAAGCGAAAAAACAATACAAGGCTTTATGGATACGCCTACTTCATCTGAACAACTCAAGTTTCATCAAATGAACCAATCATATGACAGGAACCTATATACGCCGTACAGTCTGCCAATAACTAACGAAAACTTATTCAAATACAACGGTAAAACTTACGAGGTAGTAGGAGAACCTGTCGACCAAGGCGGACAACAAGAAATCAACTTAACAAGATTGAGAGAATGTCCTATTGGCTAAGGTTAAATACGGAAATTGGGATTTAGTTAAGGAACTTGAGGAGTTTGAAAAAGAAACGATTAGATGGGCTAAAAGAGGAATAGCCAAGACAACGACGAAGATATATAACATGGCAGTAGCGAACGCTCCTGTTGATATGGGTTATTTAAAAGAGTCTATAGACTTCATTTTCAAGAATGACGGACTTACAGGTGTGGTGAGTGTAGGCGCAGATTACGCTATATACATTGAGTACGGCACAGGGATAGAGCATATGTCCCACTTACCAGTAATGGTAAGTTAAAAATCGGGCAAAATCGGTGAAAGTCTTTAGTGTAGATTTTTGACTGGTATATTAGCCGAAGGTTTAGTATAATATCTATAAGGAGTGATGTTATGCTTACCAATTCTAAAGGCGAAGTTTTCGAAGGTAATTTTAAAGATTTAACAGGTAAAAAATTCAATATGTTAACAGTTATTGAACCAGTAAGAATTCATAAACCACCTAAAGGGGATAGATATCTGTATTGGTTAGTAAGATGTGAATGTGGCAATACTGCGATAAAATCTTCTAAATCTATAACTTCAGGTTACTCAAAAAGTTGTGGATGTTTACAAAAAATAGCTATGAGCAAAGCTAAAAAAACTCATGGTGATACAGATTCTAGACTTTATTACATTTGGGAAAATATGAAAAAAAGATGTTATAGCCCTAATTCTGACAGATATAAAAATTATGGCGCTCGAGGAATTACTATATGTGATGAATGGAAAAATGATTATAGCAACTTTTATAAGTGGGCATACAATAATGGATATAAGGATAATTTAACTATTGAAAGAATTGATATTAACGGAAATTATGAACCGTCAAATTGCACATGGATATCTATGAAAGAACAAGCTAGAAACAGAACTAGTAATAGATGGGTACATTTAGACGGTGTAAAGTATTCTCCTAGTGAATTAGAAAAAATATATAAAATACCAATCAAAACGATATACGCTAGAATTTCGCGTGGCGATGAAGGTTATGCAGTTGTAAGACCTTTAGGGAAACGTCAATTTTACAAAAGATAACACCGAGGTAACTTAATAGATTACGAAAGGTTATTAAGTACCGTAGAGCGTACCAGTTGAATAAATATAATACAGGCAAGAGTGTCCGACAACCAATAAAGGTTGTCTTTTTTATTGGTTGAAAATGTACGCCGAACTTACAGGTGACTGTAAGAAGTAGAGGATAAAAAGCCTTTACGATAACAAATGATATGCAACAGGTCCAGGTGGCAGTCGTGCTAAAAAAATACCTTGGTCCTACAAAGATGATGATGGCGAATGGCATACAACATACGGTAGTCCTGCGCAACCTTTTTGGGAACCTGCAATCGATGAAGGTAGAGCGTTTTTCAATAAGTATTTTTCTTAAGGTGGTTAAGATATGTGGGTATCAGTAGAACGGTATCTGTTTAACAAGATATATAACAAATTAAAGAGCAACCCTATCGTCAGTAAACAACTAGGCGGTAGGGTTTTTGATTGCGTTCAAAAAGACGCTGTTTACCCATATATCGTTGTGGGTGAAACAAACGTCACTAATAAAGAAACGACAACGAGTATGTTTGAAGATGTAGGCGTAACCTTACACGTGTATAGTCAAGCGAGAAATCGTGATGAAGTAGCACAAATCATTCAGTTTTTAGGTCATGTACTTAACACTGAATTTGAAATCGAACATTACTCATTCATTAAAAGTCGGATTGATACACAAGAAGTGATAACTGACATAGATCAGTACACGAAACACGGTATCATCCGGCTTGTTTTTAAATACAGACACAATACTTTACAAAGGAGTGTAACGAATGGCGCAGAATAAATACATTGCAGCGTTACAAATCGCTGATAAAGATTTAGCGAGCAAGCTAAAAGAAGAAGATGCTATTCTGTTAGCTAGTTTAGCTGAGGGTGGACACACAATCAGTAATGACTTAGCTGAAATGATTACAGGTGGCAAAAAAGACTACGGTCGCAACTCTGTAGAAGAAGAAATCAAGTTAACTGTTGACCGTGTACCTGGCGACAAAGGTCAAGAAGCTTTAAAAGAGTCAGTTAAGAATTTCAAACAGTTACGTTTATGGATTTGGGAAGTTAAGAAACGTGACGGTAAACATCACGGTACTTTCGCTTATGTAATTGTAGAAGAGCACGAATGGTCATTTGATGATGAGGATGACAAAATCGAAATCACTGCAAAAGTTAAATTTAACAGTGCAGACGGTTCTGTTGATTCATTACCACCAGAATGGCTTAATCCTAGTGCTGCAGCTCCTACAGTTGAATTTGAAGGCATGGGTGAATATACAGGAACGTATGAAGAACGTACACCTAGTGCTGGTGCATAAGCTTTATGAGGGCATTAAGCCCTCTATTTTTTTGTACAAAATAACAGAAAGAGGTTAAAGAATGACTGAAAATACAATCAACCCTATTACTACATTAGAGTTCAATGGAGAAGAAGTAGAAGCAAAAGCTACTTTCTTATTTGATAAAACTGCTAAAAAGTTTGCTAAAGATGAGCAAGATGAAAACGGTAAAACTACTAAAGTATCTGGTTTTAATGCTATTTATAACGGTATTTTAGAACGTGATCCAATCGCAATTGCAGACTTTTGGGAATGTGCAACGGCTTATTTAGGTAAAAATGCACCTAAACGTGAAGATATCGAACAAACACTAATGGAAATTATTGATGAAAAAGAAGATTCTATCGAATTATTACAAGGTGCATTGCAAGTATTAAATCATAGTGGTTTTTTCAAGCAGAAATCACGTCTATTCTGGACACAAATGAATTCAGCACCATCTATGGTCAAAGAAGAAGAGAAAGAGTCTACGAAGAACGGTATCGAGTTCATGAAGAACAATTACAAAGAAATCATGGGCGAGCTACCTTACTAGATTATTCAGAAATACGGCAGATAACCAGTCAATACATAGGCTATCTTCCTTATGATGAATTAATGAGTTTGACGCCTAATGAATGGAAAGACTGGGTTGTAGGTCGTAGATTGGCGTTACTTGATGAACAAGAAACTTTATTATTTGGTGCTCAAGCTAACGGTCTTGTGCAAGCTGGTAAATCACTTAAACGATTACAGAAGCAGTTAGAGCGTGCAAGATACGAAGTACGTGGACAGTCAGAAGAATACGAACGTATGAAAGAACGTAAGTTAGCACATAACAAACGCATTAGAAATGTTCAGAAACAAGGTACACGCCGTTTTATGAATTCATTACGTAATACTAGTCAAAAAGGAGGTTAGCCATGAATAAAAACTTTATGGCTCGTATATCGGCGATCATTACAGATTTCCAACGGAATATCAGAAAAGCTCAACGTATGGCAAAAACTGAAATACCCGATGAAATCGAAACACAAGTCGACGCCAACATAAGTAAATTTAAACGAGCCTTAAATACTGCTAAAGCAATGGCTCAACGTTGGCGAGAACATACCGTTGATATAGACGGAAATGCCAATCCTGTTAAACGAGCAATTGCAGTAGTTAGAGAAAAGCTACAACAGTTAAGAGATAAGGAAGTAGACATAAAAGGGAATAACAATCCCTTAAAACGTTCTGTACTAGGTGCTAAAGCTATGCTTGCAACCTTACATGATAAAACGGTAAAAGTTAACTTTGATACACGGGGAATGACAAGAGCTCAAGTATTAACTAGAGCATTAAGTGATTCATTAGACGAATATGGCGATAAAATGGATAGATTAGCTACTCGTATTCGTACATTTGGTACTGTGTTCGGACAACAAATCAAAGGTGTGCTAATCGCTAGTTTTCAAGGTCTTATTCCTATTATAGCTGGTTTAGTACCCGCCATCATGGCAGTAGCTAACGCATTAGGCGTAGTTGCTGGTGGTGCATTAGGTGTAGCTGGTGCATTTGGTATTGCTGCAAGTGGTGCGTTTGCATTTGGTGCTATGGCGGTAAGTGCAATTACAATGTTGAATGACGGAACATTACAAGCCACTGCACAAACAAGAAGATATCAAGCATCTTTAGAACAAGTTAAGTCAACTTGGGAAGGTATTATAAAACAAAACCAAGCTCGAATATTCAATACGTTATCTAACGCTTTAGACACTGTTAACGTAGCTTTAGGGCGTATGAAACCATTCTTAGCAGGTATTTCTAAAGGAATGGAACAAGCGTCACAGAGCGTCTTAAAATGGGCTCAAAACAGTCAAACTGCGAGTAAGTTCTTTAACATGATGAATACAACAGGTGTTAAGACATTCAACACATTATTAAGTGCTGCAGGACGCTTTGGTGACGGACTTATTAATGTATTCACTCAATTAGGTCCACTATTCTTATGGACTGCTAAAGGCTTAGATAATCTAGGTAAAAAGTTCCAAAACTGGGCTAACAGTGTAGCAGGTCAGAACGCTATTAAGTCGTTTATTGAATACACTAAAACTAATTTACCTAAAATAGGTCAAATATTTGGCAATGTATTCATGGGTATTGGTAACTTGATGAAAGCATTTGCTCAAAACAGCTCTAATATCTTTGATTGGCTAGTTAAAATGACTGCTAAGTTTAGAGAATGGTCTGAACAAGTTGGTAAATCTGAAGGGTTTAAAAAGTTTGTTCAATATGTACAAGAGAATGGTCCAGTCATTATGGATCTAATCGGTAATATTGTAAGAGTATTGGTTGCATTCGGCACTGCAATGGCTCCAATAGCAAGTGCGATATTAAAAGTAGTAACAGCATTAGCTGGTTTCATAGCTAAGTTGTTTGAAACACACCCAGCTATAGCTCGAATGGTTGGTATAGGTATGATACTCGGTGGTATGTTGTGGGCTTTACTAGCACCAATCATCGCAGTAAGTACAATGCTATCTAATGTGTTCGGTGTAGGTTTAATCCAAGCTATCGGTAAAATGTTAGCTTTTGCTAGAAACACTCAAATACTTAGAAGTGCATTAAACTTAGTAAAAATAGCTTTCAGGCTCCTTATGAGCCCAATTAGTACAATTATGCGTATCTTACCTATGTTAAGTGGTGCTTTCCAAACATTGGGTGTAGCTATAGGCGCGATTTCATGGCCTGTATTGGCTATCATAGGCGTTATCGTCGCTTTAATAGGTATTATTGTTTGGTTGTGGAAAACAAATGAGAATTTCAGAAAAACTTGTGTTGAAGCTTGGAACACAATTAAAGATACGATAATGAACGCTGTAAAAACAGTGATTAACTGGTTTAATCAGTTCAGAGCGTCTATCGAACAAACGCTACAACCAATTATGCCTATCTTACAAATGTTAGGACAAGTAGCTAACCAAGTTCTTGGTTTCTTATTCATCAGCCTTATCAATGGTTTAGTAACTGCTTTCCAATTTCTTTGGACTGTGGTTTCAGTAGTATTCACTGCGATAGGTGGAATACTACAAGCTGCTACGCAATTAATTTTCGGTTTGTTTACTGCATTAATACAGCTCCTTACTGGAGATTTTTCTGGCGCTTGGCAAACATTACAAACTACGATTTCTAATGTAATGACTACGATTTGGAATACCATATTGTCAATTTGGAACCAAATTTCTAACTTCATATTCAACGTTTTAAACAGAATACTTGGTACTAATATCACAAGTTGGAATCAAATTTGGTCTGTAATTTCAGGCGCAGTTACTAGAATTTGGAACACGGTGTCAAGTTGGTTTTCACGTGTAGTTTCAACCGTTGCTCAAAAAATGATGCAAGCACTCAGTCGTATCATTTCTGGTGGTGCACAATGGGTTTCAAGTATCATTTCTGCAATGAGTAGATTTTTACAAGCAGTAGTTAGTGGTTTCTTCAGAGTGGTTGGCGCTGTAGGAAATGGCATGAGAACTGCATTAAATCGAGCTCGAAGTTTTATTGGAGGTTTCTATCAAGCAGGTGTTGATATGATAGCTGGAATGATAAGAGGTATCGTTCAAAAAGCTAAAGATTTAGCAGCTGCTGCATGGAACGCTGCAAAAGGCGCATTGAACGCTGCAAAAAATGCTTTAGACAGTCATTCTCCTTCTCGTAAATTCATACAACTAGGTAATGATAGTATGACTGGATTAGGTATGGGTATCTCTGAATATGCAGGAAAAGCTGCAAGAGAAAGTAAATTAGCGGCGTTAAAAGTTATGGATGCCTTCAACGCAGACTTAAAACCGGACTTTTTAGAAGAAGGATTGGCTGGTTTAGGAAATTCTTTCGATGCACATATGAGTAAAGACGTACGCCATAGCATGCAAGAGAACAATAAACCTATCGTCAACGTGACTGTTCGCAATGAGTCAGATATACCAGCTATTAAATCTTACATTGAAGATTCCAACTCAAAAGACGCAAGTTTCGGATTATTTTAAAGGAGTGATTGTTAATTGATATTACATGATGTTGAGGTATACAAAAATAAAGAACGTTTGCGTATTAGTAACAATCGCTTTACTGGTACTGCGTTGAGAGTTGTTTCTTACGATGTTAAAGGTGCAGGCTATGACCGAAAGTTTGATGAAATCGATCGTGTTAACGGTAGATTTCATAATGCTACTAAAGAAGAAAAGAAAAGTATATCTATGACGGTTAGGTACGATGTAGAAAAGATAGCTTACGCTTCTCATTTAAAAGCGAACATACAAGCCATGCTAAGAGGTCATTTTTATCTTAGAGAATTAGCAGCGTCTGAAAGTGAAATTAAATTCGAGAATATATTCGAACCTAAGGAACAATCTTTTGAACTAGAATATGTTGACGGTAGGCAGATACTTGTTGGCTTAGTTAATGAAGTGTCATTCGATACTACTAAAACGTCAGGTGAATTCACACTAGATTTCGAAACGATTGAATTACCATACTTTGAGAGTATTGGGTATAGTACAGATTTAGAAAAAGAGAGTGGTAATTTGAATAAATGGGGTATTCCAGACAAGAACCCGTTCAACACATCTCATAAAGAACGTAGATACACATTCTATGACACTAAAGTGGGCGATGTATATTACGGTGGTACAGCTGAAATTAACCAATTCAATCAAGATAGTGTTGTAGAAATGGTTCTAGGAGAAAACATCAGCAAAAAAGATAGCGACGGTTTTAACTTCTATATGACACATAGTGACATTATGAAAATAAGTGGATTAGAATTGAGAGCCGGTGATGTTATCAAATTTGACGGCATTCATGTATATCGTAATAACTTACGCATTGATGATTACAATAAGACGAAACAACAACCTGTGTTAATGCCTGGTTGGAATACTTTCCATACTACTAAGAAACTTCAAAAAATCACGTTTAAACACAAAAGATATTACTTGTAAGGAGGTTGCTTGATTGCCGATTTTACTTAAAACATTACAGGGCGTTGGGCAATCCCTACCTGTAGAAACGAAACTGAATGAAAAATTAAATGAAGATGGCTCCTTAGAAATAGAAATGGTAGAAAACAAAGCTACATTTGACGCTATAGGGGCTATTACTAAAATGTGGACGATTACAGGCGTTGGTGGTGCTGATGACCTGAACGAATACCGTATCGTTATGTTAGACAAAACAACTGTAGGTCAAAAGGAAAAGTTAACAATCAAAGCGCGTCCTGTCGAATTAGATGATCTAAACAATTTAAGAGTATACGAAGTATATAACGGTAGTTTTACAGGAAAAAGCTACTTCGATTTAGTTTTTAAAGATACCGGTTATAAGTATGAATTACACGCTAAGGTTTCATCTTCTAGGTTTGAAAATCTAGGTAACCACGACACTAATTTAGAATTATTCAAAAAAGGTTTGGAAAGATATAACTTAGAATATGAATATAACGCCAAAACAAAGACGTTTCATTTATATGATATTGTTCAAAGAAAAGCTAACTATTACATTAAAGCAGGTGTCAATGCTAATAATGTAAAAGTTCAAGAAGATGCTTCTAAATGTTACACATACATTAGAGGGTATGGTGGCTTTGATGAGCAACAAACTTTCAACGAAGCTAGCTTGCAATATGAGTATACACACCCCTTAGCTGACTTAATAGGCAAACGCCATGCACCACCTGTTATAGATGGACGCATAACTAAAGGGGATACACTGAAAAAAGCTATGGAGTTAGTTATACAAGAAAGTTTAAAAACGTCTGTAACACTAGATTTCATTTCTTTGCAAAAACATTTTAAAGAAGCAGTACCTAGAGTTGGGGATATTGTGAATGTAATTGATGATTTAATAGGTTTAAATGAGTTTGTTAGAATTATCGAAATCACTACTCAACGAGATATTAACAACAAGATTATCAAACAAGACGTAGTGCTTGGGGAATTTAGATTACAAGATAGATACATGAAAGCAGTAAACACTGCTGCAAATTATGTTAAAGCTATTAAGTCTAACAAATCTGATCCGGCTAAAGACTTAAGGATGATTCAAGCTCAAAACAACGCAAATACTAAGACTGCACAAGATTTGCAGAAGAAAACCGATGAAATAAAAAGAAGATTAGAAAGCGCGCATGCTAAGAGTGTTACAACTGCAAACGGTACTATTGTTCACGACTTTACACCTAAATCTAAGATTAGGAAAGTTAAAACAATAGGTACTATTGGAGATTCTGTAGCTAAAGGTACTGGCGCTAAAACCAACTTTACGCAAATGTTAGCTAAGAAGATTAAGGCTAAGTCAACTAACTTAGCTGTTAGTGGTGCGACAATGAGCACAAACAAAGAGAATAGCATATATGAACAAGCGACTAAAATTAAAGGTGATTTAATCATTGTTCAAGGTACAGATGACGACTGGACAAACGATATTAAGATAGGCACTGATAAAACGGATACTAAAACGTTTTACGGTGCCTTTTATAGTGCTATCACTAAAATCAAGAGTAATAACCCTAACTCTAAAATAATTGTTATGACACCCGCTAAACAATGTTATATAAAAGACGGCAAAACCGTAAGAAAAGACACTACTAAGAACGATTTAGGTCACACTTTAGCTGATTATGTAGATGTTCAAATAGACGCTTGTAACGAACTGGATATACCTGTGTATGACGCTTATCATTCAACACAATTCAAACCCAATATACCTTCGTACAGAAAATCGAGTATGCCTGACGGGGTACACCCTAATGAAAAAGGGCACGAGGTCATTATGTATGAATTGATTAAAAACTTTTATGGTTTTTATGGCTAAGGAGGTCAAAAAATTTGAAATTAGATAACTTAATTACGAAACTTCACTCGTACTTTAGTCAAAAATTTGTAAGTCAACTAGAAAACAACTTCGAACAAATAAAATACTGGACTAATAAAAGTGATGATAGTTTTAACGAGCATTTAACCACTCAAAAAAATGCGCATACAACTGATCAAATCAAACACAAAACTACAAAAGGTAAAGATGTTGTATTATCTAATCATGAAAATTATCAAGATGAACTTATTGAACATCTTGTGTTAGGACATAATGGAGATGGAATACAAGAATTAAGAGCAAGTCACACATCAATGGACGCTCAAAGTTTCGATTCTTTACACCAACGTCTATATCACGACTTTTTAAGAGAAAGTAACGCTAGAGAAGAACTAAGAGCCGACTTAACTAAGAAAATACAACGTATTGTTAACGTTGATGATTTCGGAGGAGATCCAACAGGTCAAAAGGACAGTACGAAAGCTTTCCAAGACGCATTAGGCAACGGTAACGTACAAGTGACTATGAGTGGTGGTACTTACCTTACAACAGGTATTAAAATGCCTAACAACTCTCGTTTGGTAGGACAAGGTAAAGACATTACTACTATTAAGCTAATGGATAAAACACCAGCAGAGAACATAGGTATCACTAACTTAAAAATGAGTGGCGGAGCTGAAAACATTTCTTTAGAAAGTTTTTCGTTCAATGGGAATAAGTTTAGACAAAATAAAACACTTAAAGCTACCGGTGGCTCTCGTTCATCTAACATTAGATTTGCGGGTGTAACTAATGGATATATCTATAACGTTAAATCATATGACGCTTTACTACACTGTATCGATGTAACATATGCAAATGACAATTATTACTACGAAGGCGATGGAAACAGAGTGCCTTACGCATTAGAAAGTAAGCATATTCATATTGATAATTGTGAGGCATATGGTTGCGGAGATGATGGTATCACTACCCATCACTCTCGTTACATTACAATTTCTAATTGTTATGCACATACACCAACAGGTGGAAGTAATAACAACGGTATAGAAATTGACGATGGCTCACGATATGTGTTCTTATCAAACAACAGAACCAAAGGTAACTTCGGCGGTTTAGAAATCAAAGCGCACAGTAACGCAAGTGCTGCAAGCGGTGTATTCGTTAACGGTCACGTATCAATCGAAGATACAAGGGCGTACAACGTTCGACACATTGGCCACCATAGAGCTAAAACAGACAATAAAAGTTTAACTGCATATGATGTAGTGTTAAATAATTGTCTGGCTTTAAACCCTAAATACAATGGTGTGTATCCAGGTTCAACACCTAGAGCATTATTAATCAGTGCTTATAAAAATGTATCAGTCAATAATTTCACCGCAATTGGTGATGATGATTTTGGGAAATTAGAAGGTGGAAAACTAGATAAAAAGCAACCAGCAATAGCCATCCAATTCATGTCTGAAAACATCTCACTTAATAATATTAATGTGCGTAACTTTAAAAACGCAGAAGTAGATATCAGATTATTTGGCGGAGATAATAGACCTTCAAGAGTTATTTTAAACAATATAAATATTTGGAATTCATCTAACAATATCGGTATCGGTGTTGGAAGTAAAATATACGACACTAAAATAACTAATTGTAACTTACACGGAAATGGTTCAGGTATAGGATTACGTTTGACAAATAACCACGCTATGATTAGCGGCGTCACAGCTGATAATTATTCAACTTCTGCATGGATAGCAGGAGAAAAGTACGACACACCACCTACAGTAGGAAAAGGCGGCGCTAGTATAGCGTCTACCGGTAGTGCTGGTGTAGCAAACGCTAGTGCAGTTATTGCGTCAACAGGAGGTTCGAAAGCATACAGTAATCGTAGCTTTGTATTAGGTTCTGGTGCTAACTCCAAATCTTATGGATCACGTAGTGGTATTATCAACTCGTTGAATTCAGAAACAGACAAGTCAGGACACACACAATTAATTCTTAATAGTAATCGTGTTAAATCACCTGGTAACTATCACGTTGTTGCTGGATATGGTTCTAGTGGTAATGCTTCTACATCTAACATTAAATTTGATTTAAGCACTTATTCAGGAAACTTAACTTTAGCCGGTCAACTTAAACAAGATAGTGCCGATATCGCAGAGTTATTTGAGTCACAAAATGGATTAGCAATCGATTTAGGTACAATCGTTACATTAGACGGAGATAAGATAAGAAAAGCACAACCTAATGACACACCAATTGGCGTCATATCTGGAACTGCTGCATTGGTAGCGAATGAAAAAACGTTCCACCACAAAGATAGATTTCTCAAAAACGAATACGGTGTAACTATCACAAATAGAAAACAAGTTGAATTTGTAGATGATGAGGGCAACGTTTCTTTCGAATGGCGTGACATACCAGTAGAAAACCCTGAATATAACGACAAAATCGATTATCAATCACGTTCAGAAAGACCTGAATGGAATGTAGTCGGATTATTAGGTCAAATCTACACAAACATTGAGAAAGACGTTATACCAGGCGACTATATCAACGGTAGAGCAGGTGTAGGATATAAAGATAATGTGAATGGTAAAGGCAGAGTCATGAAGATAACTTCTGAATACACTGAAGAACGTGGCTGTGCAATAGCATTAGTATTGTGGGGTGCTAAATAATGGAATTAGAAAAAGTAGGTAAACTTGATTTAAATGAAGAACCATATTTACAACTGATATCTAATAGAGGTATCGGTTTTTATAATCTCGATAAAAATACTGCTAAATTTCAATTTGTAGTACAAAAAGACAACAAACCTCTGTTAATCAGCGATAAGAACGTTAAAGGTTATGCTTTCTTTAAAGCTGCGAACGGAACAGAAGAAAAACGACCTAGTACATCGGGTGTATTAGACGTAGAATTCATTGATCCAATGAAAGGATTAATAGGTATTACGGTACCTCAATGGTTTCTGAAAAATGTTGTCGATTCTGAAGTGTTGGGTGAAATTTACTTATCACTCAATGATGTGAATAACGTAGGGAAAGACGACACTGTTGTGTTAGGTACTTTTAAATTCACGGTACGCGACAGTCTTATCAATCAAATAGAAAGCGACATTAAAGTATCTTATATTCGCATGTTTGATGATTTGCGTTCGGAATTAGAAAAGAAAGTGCAACAACTTAAGCAAGATATAGGCGATACACAAACGTTGATTGAAACTATAAGACAAACAGCTGAAGAGTACCTCATTAAAATAAATAAGGCTCAAGCAGACGCTCTTATTGCCATTACAGACGCATTATTGTCGTCTAACCAAAGCATCGAGTTAGAGAGAGAAGAAGCGTTAAGACAAATAGATGCTAAACGTGACGCTATCAAGACGGATTATGATTTAGCTTCAGATACATTCCAAAAATTGTATGATAGCAACGTTCAATCTTTTAATACAAATGTTAGTAACGCTAATACAACGATAGATGAAAAAGTTAATTCGTTTAATGAAACACTTAAGAATGATGGCTTTACTACTCCAAGTGATGTAGACAATAAATTAAATGAGTTAGATTGGCAAAAATACAAATTTACAGATAACAATGGCACAAGACAATGGCTAGGAATTTTATCTGAACCGGTTGAAACTTTGGAACCCGGTTTATACGAATGTTCAATTCCTAGTGATTACAAAATAACAAATACTCCTCAAAGTTTAAGCGGTGTAGCTTATATAGCTGAAATCAATGTCACAGAAGGGAAACAAGGAAGAAAACAGATATTACTTCATCAAAACTATCTTAATGAGTTGTGGTCTAAAACAATTCATACTAATGGAATAGATAAAGGTTGGGTACTTTTAAATCCTAAAGTTGTAGATACTGGTTGGATTGATTTACAACTAGTAAACAGTGCATCGTCTCATAACGACTTAGTTACTAAAGGTGGATTCACTAGTGCATACAGAACAATCACAAAAAATGGAATTACTAAGAAAATGTTACGCATTAATGCTACAACTATCAAACATGGACAGACTATTGCACTTTTACCTAAAGAATTCGTCAAAAACTTAATATTTTTCTCAATAAGCGCACCTAGAAATAAAAACAACGGACGTATTTCGTTGAACACATCAGGAACAGTGAATTTTGACGCTACTGTAGATCCATCAGCGTGGACTGATACAGATTATATTTACGGTCAATATGAATGGACGGAGTGATGAAATGAAAGTAGTTTATTTATGGAAAAATGGACAAGCAATTATTGTTCACAAAAACGAAGAAGATGAATATGTTTATCCTGATGAAAAATGGACAGAGAACCAACCTCCTCAAGGTATTATCTTACCTTGCTATTATGACGGTAAAAAATGGGTTGGACAAACCCAAGATGAGCTAGAAAAGATGTTGCCTGAAGTAGAAATTCCTGTTGATGACAAAGATATTGCTATAGCTAAATTAACTAGCTTAGTTGTCGATTTACAAGAAGAGGTTATGAGTTTGAAGCAGAACATCGCACTAATAACTGAAGAACAAGCAAATCAAAAATTGGGGGAAGCATAATATGGATAAAGTAGTAATCGATTTATATAAGAAAAAATTATACACTGACGAAACTTTCAAAAAGTTTGTTAGAGTTGGTTGGATTACTCCGGAACAATTTAAAGAAACTACAGGTAAAGATTACGAACCACAAGTTAAATAGCTTGTGGTTTTTATTTTAAGTGAAGTAGGTGTTTATATGACAGAAAGTAGCCAAAGAGGAGATTACGAAAGACGTATAAAAAGATTGGAAGATAACGACGAAAAAATCTTCAACTCTTTGGAACAGATAAAAGATGGACAACACAATCAAAATTTGATTAATCAAAAAATGAATTTCACTTTGGACTCTATCAACAGAGAGAGAGAATTAGAATCTCAAAACAAAAAAGAAAATCAAAAAAACATCAAAGACATTAAAATGTGGGTTTTAGGATTGGTTGGCACTATAGCTGGTTCTTTAATCGTAGCAGTATTAAGAATGTTTTTCGGTGTTTAAAGGAGGTGAGTTACCATGTTCGGATTATTTTTAGGCGCAAGTTTTTGGGAATGTTTCTGGTTTGGTAAATGTAAATAATTAGATTATTAAGCCGGTTTTTTAGTCGGCTTTTTATTATCCCAGAAATGAGGTGGATATATGGGATTACCTAGTCCTAAAAGAAGAAAACCTACTGCTTCGGAAGTTGCAGCATGGGCAAAAAGAATGATTGGCAGAAGAGTTGATGTAGATGGTTATTATGGCGCCCAGTGTTGAATCTAGCACCTTTGATGAGTAATCATCATAGCAAACTCCTCTAATTCATGGGAACCCTAAACAAGTTATGTTGTAGGCAATCATGAGCGAAGCCTATAAATAGGAACGTGCAACGACTAGTCGAAAGACGTACACTCAAGCGAGTGGAAACGGGGAGCAACCTAATAGGTTGATGATATAGTCTGAACATTCATAGAAATATGAAGAAGGTGACAAGTGGCGATTGTCATCGTAACAAAATTGTGGGATTTACCAAACTACATTTTCAATAGATATTGGCATTTCAAAACAACAGGAAATGCGATTGCTATGGCGTGGTATAGATATCCTAAAGGGTTCAAATTCTATAGGAATACTAGAAACTTTGTTCCGAAACCCGGAGATATGGCTGTATGGGGTACAGGTTCTTTTAATAATGGCACAGGACATACAGCTGTTGTAGTAGGTCCATCTAACAAGCGTTACTTCACCAGTGTGGATCAAAATTGGCGAAATGCAAACGGTTATACCGGTTCTCCCGGTTCGTTAGAAAAACACACATACTATGGTATAAGTGGGTTCGTCAGACCTCCCTACCACGCAGAAACTAAGAAACCATCGAAACCAAGTAGTACACCGTCCAAACCTTCTAATGACAACACTTCTAAAAACACAAAAGAACAAACAAAACCTATAACTAAAGAGATTACCAAAGTTTCCTATACATCATTCGCATACGATTTAGACGATGATTTGGAATATATTTATCATTATATGGTTGAAGGGCAAAAGTTGATAGGGAAGGTAAAAGGTATATATATCAAAGAGAGTACACATATGCGTTCTGTTGAAGAATTGTATTTACAACGTAATAAATATGTGAATGAAGATGAATACCCTCATGTATATATTGACCGTGAGCGTGTATGGACACCTAGACCTGATTCAGAAGAAGCACCAGAACATCCAGGTTGGCTTGTTATGGAAGTTTGCGGAGGACAAACGGATAGTAAACGCCAATTCATGCTCAATCAAATCAGAGCGTTAATCTACGGCGTTTGGTTGCTAAGTTGGAGTAAGGTGAAACTTTCTGAATCGTCAATCAAAGCAGATCCTAACATATGGCGTTCTATGAAAGATTTAATCAATTACGACTTAATCAAAAATGGTATTCCTGATGAAAGTAAATATAAAGAAGTCGAGAAGAAAATTATCGGTTTATATTTGAAAAGAGATAAATTACTTACAGAAACAATTACTACAACAACTACAAAGACAACGATAAAAATTAAACCTAAAACTTCGGTCGACAATCCTTCACAGAACGATAAGTCGACAGGCAAAAGGACAAACAGAACTTCAAATAAACCTCGTGTAGTTGTAGAGAAAAGTAAATATACTTTCCAACAAGCGCTTAATGCACAAATGGCTCATGGCATGCCTCAAAAATCTTATAGTTGGGGTTGGGGCAATGCTTCTAGGTCACAAACAAGTAAGTATATGAATCCTAACACTATATGGAATAGTTCAACTCAACGCTATCAAATGCTAGATTTAGGAAAATATCAAGGTATATCAGTAAGTAAGTTGAATAAGATACTTAAAGGTAAAGGCACTTTATCTGGACAAGGTAAAGCTTTTGCAGACGGTTGTAAGAAGTACAATGTAAATGAAATTTACTTAATCGCTCACGCTTTCTTAGAGAGTGGATATGGCCGTAGTAACTTTGCTAGTGGACGTTATGGTATCTACAACTACTTTGGTATTGCAGCTTACGACAACAACCCTAACGCTTCTATAGCATACGCTAGACGTCAAGGGTGGACGAGTCCACGTAATGGTATTATAGGTGGCGCTAAGTTCGTTAGAAAACAATTCTTCAACAAAGGTAAAAACACATTATACAGAATGCGTTGGAACCCTAAAAACCCTGGACATATGCAATACGCTACTGCGATTGAATGGTGTAACTTCCAAGCTACAACTATTAGTAGCTTATACAAAAAAGTAGGTGCAAAAGGTATGTACTACATTAGAGATAAATATAGATAACAAGGCTATTCACTGTGAGTGGGTAGCCTTTAATAACTAGAAAAGGTGGTTTCTAATGCTAATAAATGTACTTAATTTAAATGACTCACAAGACGGCAATCGCATTAAACAAGGTGACTTATCGCACATGCGATACATCTTGTCTGACACTAACAACGATGATTTAAAACTAGATGGATTACCTGCAAAAGTTTTTCTCACTGACAGTACAGGTGTCAAATATATCTACGACACTACAGTTAGGCAATATGACAATGCCTATGTGTGCGATGTTGTAATCAATCAGATTATTCCTGCAAACACGTATTCATTAGAAATATGGGTGGATAACAAGTATGTATTCCCGTCTGACAATAAAGCGAAAATTCAAGTGACAGAGAGTGTGATTGGTAGACAATTAATCAACACACAAAACCATGATTTATGGCAAGAAATGATTGAATACGGTGTAAAAAACGGATTAATTAAGAACCAAACTGAAAGCGAAGAAAATTTTGTCATTGGAGAAAACGAACCGACTGACACAACTAAAATTTGGATTGACACTACTGGAGGTAATGAATAATGAAAGCTATACCTAAAATTTTTGACAAGGAAAAAGGGCAATGGATTGAATTAATGGCTAAACCTATAGCAGAGGAAGTAGTTAAAATTATGAAAGAAGATTGGTTGTCTAATAAAAAAACGATTGATTATTGGTTGCTAAGCTATAAAGAACAAGGTATGGCTGAACCTATTCAACTTGCTATATTTACTGATGGCAATGAAGTTGATGAAACATTAAAAAGTAATTTAGAGTGGAGTTTTAACGGTTATGTATCTAATCTACAAAACAAAAAACTCTTTAATTTACAGGGTTTTATAAACGATTGCTATAGTAGAAAAATAGAATTACCTAAACAATTCAAAGTCAACGCTACTGTAAATTTCGATAGTTTAGATGAGCCTATTTACTTACAGGAAATCGACAATATAACTACTAATGTTGATGTAATAGGTATGTTAGATGAATCTTCTAAAGGTTCGATTGAAGTTAAGTATATTTATAACGATCACCCTATAGAAGAGAAGAAATTAATAAAAGAGAACAAGTAATTTAAGTCAACGCATTGCGTTGGCTTTTTAATTTAACTAAAAGGAGTGTTATATTTGAGAAATTTCTTAGGAATAAATTGGCATGTAAGATTTAATAATCCTATAGCTATTATTCAATTAATTGTAAGTGCATTTATGCCTATTCTTGTTTATTTAGGAATTGATTGGCATTCATTAACTACTTGGGGTGCTGTTGGAGAAGCTTTATTAAAATTTATTAGTAATCCAATTGCTGTAATTGGTGTGTTAGTAAGTCTATATATGTCGGCGGTAGACGGTACAAGTGCTGGTTTGTCCGATAGTTTAATGGCTCAAGAATATAAGAAACCTAATAAAGAATAGGAGGCCTATAAAATGGCAGAAAAATGGAATGGAGTACCAGTACGTTACGATTTACTACCTATTGGAACGCGTCGAAATGGAGAAGCATTGCACACTAAAAATGGAAAGCCAAGTTTTGCAGTTATTCATGATACTGGTAACCCAAATAGTACTGCACAAGATAATGTGAATTATTATAAAAATACGTATAATATTGGTTGGAGTATGGTAGCAAGCGCTCATATTTTTGTAGATGACAAAGAAGCAATTATATGTATTCCAGTTACAGAGGTAGCATGGCACGTTATGTTGAATACTACTATAGATAATCAGTGGTATAATGCTGACGCTGACTATGCGGCATTTGGTGTAGAAGCATGTTACTTCACAGATAAGAAACGCAGTTTAAAGTCGTTAGATAACGCAGCGCGTATCATGGCTTATCTTACTAAATTTTGGAAGATTAACTATAAAAATGAAATGCCAGGTCATCAAGACATACAGTATGACAAGCAAGATCCTGGAAACTTATTAGAAGCTTGTGGCTTAGGTCGTAATACGAGTATCTTTGATGGGTATGTAGCTAAATATATTGACGTCGTTAAAGTTCCCAAAGTTAGCAAGAAGAAAGCCGGAAACAAAGGTAAAAACAAAGAAAAACCTAAATCTAAACCAACAACTAAAGATTACCAAAGTGCAATCAATTATATGTATAGCCTGAAAGGTAAGTTTGTTGACTTTGATAATCGTTGGGCATATCAGTGTATGGACTTAGCAGTTGATTACGTATATCACATAACTAATGGCAAAGTTAGAATGTGGGGTAATGCGAAAGACAGTATCCTCAACATATTCCCTAAAGGTTGGAAGATTGTTAAAAATACATCAGATTATATACCTCCAGTTGGAGCAATTGGTGTATGTACGTATGGTATATATCAAAGATACGGTCACATCTATTTAGTTTGGGATAATAGTGGAGGAACTAACACACAAACTGTATTAGAACAAAACTTTGATGGTAACGCAGATACACCTGCAAAACTACGTGTAGATAATTTTTATGGAACAACACATTACATCGTGCCATCGTTTGTTGACGAAGACTATGACGTTAATAAAATTAAAACAGTCACGACACGTAAGGCTACAAATAAATATAATGGTAAACGAGTACCTAAAAACCTAGTATGGAGTAAAACGCCGCATTACATTGCAAAAGCAGACAGTGCAGGTGTCACTATCTGCAAAGATGTTAAAAACGGATATATGAAGAAAACTAATCTGGTATACAAAGCAGGTTATAGTCCGTTTTACGTATATGAAGTACGTGAAGGTTGGGCGCGTGTTTATTCTGAAAGTAGTAATTACTGGGTATGGCATGAGCGTTTGATCATCACTAAAGAATATAAACACAATGAAACAAGAGATGGTAAAAAAGCTAGTAAGCAAACAAAAGAAATGAAGAAAATAGCAAAAAAATCTAAAAACAAGCTTTCTATAGGTCAAATACCACCTAAAAGATTAAGTTGGCAACGTAAAAAGTACTTTGCAGCACGTGCAGATAGCTTTGGTGCAACGATACTTAACAGACATGGTGGTAAAGGTAATTACTCATGGAATATGACTAATACAACATATGGTAAAGGTCAATTATTCTATGTTTACGAGATTATCGACGGTTGGTGTCGTGTACACGGTCCTAGTGATAACTACTGGGTATGGCACGAAAGACTTAGAATTACAAAAGTATATTAAATTATGTGGTATAATGCAGGTACCACGTCATTATACAAGGGGAGTCGCTATGACTACCCTATTTTTTATTGTATAATATTCTTTGTTCCCGATTTCAAACTAATACTATATTCTAAACCGCGTTCTTTATGAGCGTGGTTTTTTGTGTACACGTGTCAAATACGTGTCAAAATAGTTATAATCTTTTAGTTCTATTTAGAAAATAAATCTTTTAAAACACTGTACTTATGGCTATTTAGTTTTATTTAGAAATTTATTTTTATCCCTCCGTTTCCGTTATTTGTTTATACCTCGTTAAATCCCGTAAAACAAAACGTTGATTTGACGGGGTTTTGTTATATCTTGTTAACTTTCGTTAAACCTCGTAAATCAAACTAAACGTTCCCGTAACGTTCCTCTATATTGTTAAATTGATAAAAACGTCCCCGCAAAATTAAATCACGTTCCCGTTCATATTTTCCAATACATTCACTGCTTTTTCTCTTTCTTTCTGCTCGACTTCATCCAATAAATGTGAATATACATCCATAGTAGTTTTAATATTTTTGTGACCTAGTCTCTTTCCTACGATTAGTCAAGTACTTATAATTAAAATAAGCATTACTTAACTA